>Ga0098066_1000312_pt1 | contig 15169 bp, 12 predicted proteins | sample 25BtaG_FD_76332 | JGI IMG/M metagenome (GOLD analysis project Ga0098066, IMG submission 76332) | Marine viral communities from Cariaco Basin, Caribbean Sea - 25B_WHOI_OMZ_CsCl | ecosystem: Environmental > Aquatic > Marine > Oceanic | place: Caribbean Sea: Cariaco Basin | collected 2014-11-08
AGCTAAGACCGATATTGACAAGCTAACTCTTTTTACCTATCCCTTTTTTTATCCAACTGTCGCTGCATTAAAAAATTAAGTAGCGGGGTCGGTAGTTTGTTTAAACCATAAGTGAGATAGCGCATCGAAGCCGGAAAGATGGCCAGCGCCTCGTTTTCCTCGATGGCCTTTAAGATACGTTTGACCGCTACCTCTTCTGCCACGATAAAGGGTTTATGGCTGGCATCGCCGTCATTGAGATCGCGTAATGCTTGGGTGTCGATATAGCCCGAAGCGATACAGGTCACTTGGACGTTAAAAGGGGCGAGGGCCAAGCGGTAAGCGTCAGCGCCAACCATCATTGCGCGTTTGCATTTGGCATAAAGACTGGCGTAAGGGTAATCGAGGACACCAGCGATAGAGGATAGACACACTAAGGCGGGGTCATTGTCATAGCGCTTGGCATCGTTGTGCTTATTGTCATTGTAGGTGCTAGTGCGACCTTGACTTTTATTAGCGATAAGTTGCTGGCTGGCCCAGTCAAACACGGCATGAAAGGCCTGCAAGTTGACGCCGAGTATACGCGCACTAGCGGCTTTGTCCAAAGTGAATACTCGCTCGTTCAGATACCAACCAGCACTATAAATCAGTCGTTTAAACGGCTGCTGGGCTAGCCGTGTGAATAGGGCGTTACGCTGCTCTACTTGGGTGATATCACACTGAATAGTAGTCAGCTCAGGCTGTTGCTGATTTAACTGTGCGATTTTATTGGGGTTGCTACCGACCACGATGACCTGCCAACGCATTTTTAGATGAGCCAAGGCTAAGGCCAAACCGATACCACTGGTGCCGCCAATGATGATGACGCAAGGCAGGGAGTTGTCATGGTTTGGGCGCAGATAAGGGGGATTGACCGTCATAGCTTCCCCTTGGTTTGGTTTAGATAAGCGATCGTGCGCACATAGCCATAATCCCACTGTGCCTGCATCTGCTTCACAAAGTTAGCGTAATCCGCATGGATCAAGTCAATCAATCCCGCCTTTAAGTTGATACGTTTACGCACATGCTGACCGGCTAGTACCTTGCCATTATCGGCAAAGGGCAGCCAATGAATGCCAGTCGACTGAGCTGTGATTTGGGCTTCGCTTCGATTACTATCAAGATCACGACTGCTAACACCGCTATGAGTATGGCTATGAACTTGATTTAACCGTTGATTCGGGTCAAAGCCGAAGACCCGCTGAATGGCTGGTGCGGCTAAATGTTTATCATACGGCGACTTGGTCTCGGCAAATACAGTCTGTCCCAACTGGCAGGCTAACTCAATCGGGGTCAGGTTAATGACGCCGCCCAAACACCAGCCCAAATCGGTAATATGCGTCGGCTGCAAATAGTACATGTCGGCCATCGAGGCGCGCACCGCCTGATGGATATCCCAATCATAACTCGTATAAACCTCACGCGTAATTCTATGCGGGGCATAAGGGTGAGTAGGGCAGGTGAGCTCAGCACTTAGCTTAGGATAATGAGTCAGTTTATTAGGCGCGAATAAGATTTCTTGCAACTGTACCGAGTTGGATTTCTTTAAAGGGACTGAGTTCGCCTCTATGTGGGAGTTGACCACTGCGGGCAGTAAACGACTGGCAATCATAGCGATATCAGTAGTGTTCTGCTGAGCGTCCTTAGTATGAGTAACTGATCTAGCGTTCGCCTCGGCTTTCAGTTGATCCAATGCCGAAAACCACTCATCATTTTGACCCATTTCAAACATTGCTAAATGCTGTAGCTCAGCAAGCAAATCATCATGGCTCTCGTTAATCTGGCGTTGGCTCAGTTTATGCGGCTGCCGGGTCAAGCGCCAACGCTTTAGGGCATTATAAAAGTAATCCGGATATTGCGTAGAGAACCCTAAAGTCTTTGCTTTATTGGTTAGAGGGCGGCGTGGTTGACTGGCACGAATGACCTCATAAAACTCACGGCTCTGCATCAAGACCTGGAGTTGCTGCGGCTCAGGAGCAAGGTCTACCAATAAGGCGGCCAGACTGCCACCACAAGTGGCCAGTATCAGCTCAGGCCTATGACCTTGCTCACAGAGGGCGGCGTAACTGCCCAAGTAATAGCCAAAACGAGTGCCACCCCCCGAGAAAAGTTGCACGCTAGCATAAGGGGTTTCCATTATTTCCCCTTAGTGGGTGCAGGAGCAGCGGGCTGAACACTCTCTGGATTAGCCGCTCTAGTATCGGTGTTTTTAATTGCTAAAGACACCGTAAAAATCCCAAAGCGGTCAATGCGCATATCGACCTTGGTAAAGCCAGCTTGCGTGACCAATTGATCCATCTCTAGCTGTGAGCGACAACGCATCACCCAACTGCTGCCGCGATGGTTGTTTAGGGTTTTGCTAATAAACTCCTGCTCAGGGTGCCAAGGCTGGTTGGTATAAAGAAAGTAGCCACCCTCGACCAAGCTGTCGTAAATGCCGGAGATCGCAGTACTGACCAAAGCGTTATCGGAGAACAGCTCAAACACTCCGGAGGCTATGGCCAAATCAAAGGCGTCAAAAGTGTCAAAGCCGCTAGCATTTTTATCTGAAGAATTAGATACGTAGCTATTAGGGTCAAAGGCATCCTTCTCAATAGCTTGCACGCGAGTGCTCATCTCAAGCTTAGCCGCTTTATCGCCTAACACCTGAATATTATGCGCGTCATAGTCCCTTAGCTCAGCGTTTAAATTCGCAAATTCAGTCAGTAAGTCAAAGACATAGTAGCCATTGCCACTGGCGATATCGAGCACCCGTACTTTTTGGTCGCTGCCAGCTGCAATTTTAGTACGAGTTTCAGTATTTGGCCGAGCTTGAGAATTTACCTGTTGACGCTCTGCAAGAGCTATCCGCGCGAGCTCCAATATATGCTCGCGGCGGATGCGGATGCCTTGCCAACCGATATTACTCAAGTAAAACTTATCGACGGCCTTGCCAAAGACATTTTTACCTTTCGGGTCGTTGCTATAGACCTTATCGAGCGAGCTGCCCGAGTCAAAGCCATGCTCAAGACCGGTGGCAATGGCATCGCTGACGTGACCGAATTTCTGCATGGCCAGTCGGGTAATGGCAAAGCTAGGGTTAAAAGGTTTAATTGCGAGGCGGTCGACTTTATCTTTACTGGCGCTATGTTTGTGCGCTGCTGTCAAATCTACGTGGGCAGCAGGTGCGGCAAATAAGCTATTGGCGAAGTCGATACAATCGGCAAAGATGTCAACTTTGTTGGTCTCATGAAATATCGCATGGAAGCTATCGGGATAGAGCTGCCAGCGTTTGGTTGGGGCGCTGATTTGCTCATAGAAGTCGCGCTCGGCTTGTTTATCCACCACGTAGTCTTTGCCTGCGCATAACACAAAGGTCGGTGCGGTAATGGCAGCAGCGTCATCCAATAAGCGTTGCCCCGTGGCATGGGTATCGATTAGTAAATCGCTAGAGATCGAGCCTGAGATTAGGGGGTCCGCATTATAAGCGGCCTGCGCGTCTTTATCATGGGTCAATACTTGCGCTTTGACATAGCTAGAGACCCGCGACATTAACCCCAGCTTGCGCGCAAACTTTAGCGCCGGTATCGCTAGGGGAATGTACAAACGAATGCTAATCGCTGGCGTGCCTAAGATCATCCCGCGAATAGTAGGGGCATAATCGTGCACCCAAGCGGCGGCCAGCACGGCCCCAATGCTACTGGCGACAATCAGGGTGTCCTCGATAGCAATGCCCGTTTGCGCTATCACTAAATTTACGAAGTCATTGAGGTCGCGCTCCAATTCCGTGACGCTATCGGCGTGGTCTTTGATGCCACCGGAGCGCCCATTACCGCGCGCATCCCAAGCAAAGACTTGGTAGCCGGCTTGGGCAAAGCTTTCGCCCAACTCGCTTAGCCGGCCTGAATGCTCATGACCCCGGTGTAAGAGGATGACTTGCTTTTGCTCACTATGCTCAGGAATGTCAGCAAGCGGCATAGTCAGCCAATAGCGATAATAGAGCGCCGTGCCATCATAGGCATTAAAGCAGCTTTGCTCAGCGATAATGGTTTCTAGTGTCGACTTCGCTGGCGTAGCCTGTGTGTTGTCTTGCGCTTTATTATTATTTTTCATAATGAGTCTTCCTTGAGGAGGGGGCAAGCTTGCAGGGTGCTTAAGTAGTTTTGACGCGTTGCTATTATTTGATGTAAGGGTATTATTTAACGAGATGGGCAAAGTAGTTAAGGGAGAGGAGAGGGCAGTATTGCTAGGGGTACTTGTCTTTGCGGTTTCTAGTAAAGAGGTTACGTTTAAAGACTTCGCTACCGGAGCAGGATGATACAGCGCAAAATATTTTTGTGCGATAAAGCGTAGGCGGTTCAGACTGGTCTTGAGCAATAGCAACTGGTTCAGCAGCAATAGTGGTTGGGCTGCTCTATATACGGGGACGCCCAAACTGACTAAGGTGCCTATAATTCCTAATTCTAAGGCTCTATCACTTTTACCTAAAGGGCCGTGATTGGCACGTTGTCCCGTGAGTTTATCGGCGCTAATAGCAATCAGCTCGGTCAGCGTGCTTAGTCCATTGACTATCGTTAGTTGGTAAGTGTTTTTTTGGGGAATGATATTAGCAAGATGGGGCTGCAAGCTCGCTATCAATAAAGTGTCGGCAACGATATCACCCACTTCATTTAATAGCGCCCCGAGCTTGGACGCTTGGTTGTGCTCGCGCGCCATCATGCCATCGATAGCATTGAGCGCCATCCGGGCAAATAGGGCGGTGGGCAGTACTAACCACACTAGCTTAGCTGTCGCTAGCTTATTTTCCAAACAGGAAGACGTAGTAGCCGTCACCTGAGCAGCAGCATTGGTTGGCATGGGCGTATTTTTTTGTAAAGTAATAGGCGCTTGAGCATAGATCACATAAGCCGTTCCTGCACTCAATACAACCGCACTAACCGTCACTTGATTGGCCGTAAATCCTTGCCGAACCAAAGCGTTACTGACGGGACGCAGCTGATCCTGAAACTGAGATTTAAGCTGATATAGTGACATGATCCCTCATTTATTATATCGATAGCGAATCGTAGCATATCTTTTGATGGCTGAAGGTAAATGATAGTGATAAGCTGAAGAAGCCCGCGAATAATGTAGACTAAGGAAGGTGTGCTATGCGAATAGTTACTGAAAGATTAGTTACTGAAAAATGGGTTGTCAGTCTGAGCTTAAGTCTAGGATTAGGGCTCGTAGCGTGCAGCGAGACCAATCTACAACCTAGCGGCCAACCGGGTATTGATACCCGTATGCATCAACTGCTGAGTGGCCCGAGTCTCAGTATCACTATCGAGCAAGCCCCGCAAGTTATCGTCACCACAACTACCCCGCTCAATTGTAGCCCCAGTCCTGCTAAAGCCTTTATTAAAACCAGTGCTATGACGGCTGATAAGTCTAGCGCGGTCACCCCGTTGCTGACCTCCTGCGTACTGGATGCCGATACCTCTTTACCTAATAAGATTGTATTTCGCTATACAGCGACGCCCCTGATTAATGAGCAGGCTACTGGTGAAAGGAGTGCTGGCGAAAAGGATGCTGGCGAAAAGGTGGTTTTGGCAAAGGCGCAACCGACGTCTAGCGGCTTTATAAACTGGCAGACCTATACCCTCTATCCGCAGCGTATTATGCAAAAATATAAGGACAGCACTCTGCTAGAGACCTTGCAGCAATCGCAAGTGGAGCTGACGGTTACCTTTGACGAAGAGCTTAGGGTCACTACTACGGATGAGTTAAGGTTTTAGACTCATTACGCCATATTCCAGCAGCTGGCGTCTTTAAGTTTTTGTCCTGTTAACTACTTATAAATAATTGATATTTATCCATCTCCTGTGCCTATAGATAACGCTAGGTAGGCTATCGTGCAGGCTATTATAAATATCTAGATTGCTTTTAAGCTGAAAGCTGCAAAATTAACGACTATCGGTCAGATACTAATTTTTCACAGCAATATTTGCTATAGACTTGGCAGATTACCTAGTTTAACTAAGCTGATAGCTGGGTTAATTTGGGTACGACGGCAACCTAACTAATCCTAATGAAGATGGTTATATTGCTTCATGATAGATTCAGAATATATATAAGTACATGGAGGTACTGATGATCGTATTTTGGCTGGTATTGACCATTCTATTTATTATTTTTGCTACGGCAAAACTCAAGTGGCATCCGTTTTTAGTGTTAATACTTTCGGCCTTTTTGGTAGCGTTGTTCTATCAAGTGCCGCTAGATACCGTCGCCAAAACTATCTCAGACGGCTTCGGGGGTATCTTAGGGTACATCGGTCTGGTCATCGTATTCGGGACTATCATCGGTTTGATACTAGAGAAAACCGGTGCTGCTATCGTAATGGCAGAGACTGTTATTAAGGTATTGGGCAAGCGCTTTCCCACCTTGACCATGTCGGTCGTAGGGATGGTGGTGTCCATTCCGGTGTTCTGTGATTCGGGCTTTATCATCCTCAACTCGTTAAAAGAGTCTATGGCCAAGCGACTGCAGGTCTCTAGCGTAGCGATGAGTATTGCTTTAGCTACTGGGCTTTATGCCACGCATACCTTTGTGCCACCGACGCCAGGCCCCATTGCCGCTGCAGGTAATTTAGGCTTGGAGTCCAACCTAGGTCTGGTCATTATGGTTGGTCTGGTCGTGACCGTTGTGGCGGTAGCAGCAGGATGGCTTTGGTCAAATCGTTTCCTCAATATCGAACCTGACAATATAAAGGATACCGATGAGCTAGCCGCCGGCGTACCGGAGAATATGAAAAGCCGCGAGGATTATGCCAAACTGCCCTCAGCGACGATGGCTTTTTTGCCTATTGTGGTGCCTATATTATTGATCTGTCTATCCTCGGTCGCCAACCTACCCAGTACCCCTTTTGGGGAAGGCACGCTAGTCGATATAATCGTCTTTATAGGTAACCCGCTGACAGCCTTACTTATTGGTCTGTTTTTATCGTTTCTATTGATTGATAGAGGCAGCAAAGATAAGACCCAACAGATTAGCGATGCTATCTCACAAGGGTTGGTTGTGGCTGCGCCAATTCTACTGATTACAGGGGCAGGCGGTGCTTTTGGTGCCATGCTAAAAGTGACCCCTATAGGCGACTATTTAGGTACGACTTTATCCGCGTTAGGGCTAGGTATCTTTATGCCCTTTATTGTATCGGCAGCGTTAAAAACGGCGCAGGGTTCTACTACTGTGGCATTAGTAACGACCTCAGCGATGGTCGCGCCACTATTGGGGCAAATTGGTCTCGATAGCGAGTTGGGTCGCGTATTTTGTGTGATGGCTATCGGCGCTGGAGCGATGACGATTTCACATGCCAATGACAGCTTCTTCTGGATTGTCAGCCAGTTCAGCCGGATGAGTGTGTCGCAAGCTTATAAGGCACATTCGGTGGCGACAGGGATTCAGGGTGTGACCAGTATTATCTTTATCTGGTTGCTCACGTTGGTATTTATTTAACCTTGTCATGACCTCAATAGCCTTAGACCACAAGAGTATTTTATGAAGATATTAATAGCCCCTGACTCCTTTAAAGAAAGCTTGGAGGCCATTGAAGTTTGCCAAGCTATCCAGTCAGGCTTTCGCCAAGTGTTCCCTGATGCTGACTATACCTTGCTACCAATGGCGGATGGCGGAGAAGGGACGGCCGATGTGTTGTCTTATGCTTTGGATGGCCGTTGGAAAGAAGTCATCGTTCACGACCCGTTGATGCGCCCGATTAGCGCTAAGTACTTGTTGCTATCAGCAGGCACGGCGGTCATTGAAATGGCACGAGCTAGCGGGCTGCATTTATTAACGCCTGCAGAAAGGAACCCCTTGGCAACTAGCAGCTATGGCGTAGGCGAATTAATTGCTGATGCCATTGCGGAAGGGGCCACGCGTATTATCATCGGTCTGGGCGGTAGTGCTACCAACGATGCAGGTCTGGGCATGCTGAATGCTTTAGGCGTTAAGTTTTATGATAAACAAGATGAACTATTAGCCCAAGGCAGCGCAGAGCTGGCTAAATTACAGCGTATAAACCTTTCAGGCTTGAACCCAAACGTCGCTAATACCGTCTTTGAAGTTGCTTGTGACGTGACTAATCCATTATGCGGCGAGCAGGGCGCTAGCGCTATTTTTGGTCCACAGAAAGGAGCTAGTCCAGAACAGGTAGCGCAGCTTGATAGGGCACTGAGTAATTTTGCACAAGTGTGTCAGCAGCAAGGCTTTGACGAATGCCAAAATATAGCAGGGGCGGGTGCAGCAGGTGGATTGGGCTTTGCGCTAATGAGCTTTTGTAGTGCTCAGCTGAAATCCGGCTTTGCTACCATTGCCGAGACGCTTAACTTATCCGAGCATATTGCTGAGGCTGATTTGGTGATAACGGGAGAGGGTAAGCTCGATGCGCAAACGGCTATGGGCAAAGTTGCTGGCGGGATTAGTCAACTAGCCCGTGAGCATGGCGTGCCGGTTATAGCGATTTGCGGTAGTGTCGATGGGTTAAATCGGGCGCAAACCACCCAGTTTGAGGTGGTTATGCCCAGTATCCAAAAGATAGAGCCGATTGAGCAGGTATTGGCTAATGCTTATGATAATATCGAAACGACGGCAGCCAATCTCGCGGCGGCTATGCGCTTAGGGCAGATGATGAGTGTGTTGTATTAAATTAAAGTGATATGGTTTTAGTCAGTCAACACGACCTCATAGTGGGTACTTCGTCCCGCAGTAGTAGACTTTTTTAACATGGCTTTGCTCAGTAGGTCATTAATATCGCGTAGGGCCGTATCATCCGAGCATTTATTCATAGTGGCCCACTTTTTAGTAGTGAGCTTGCCGTAAAACTCGGTGAGTAATAGATTTAACATTCGAGCTTGACGCTCATTTAGGGCTTGATGCCGATGCGTTTGCCAAAATTTAGCTTTGACAACGATTTTATGGGTTGTCTCATGAGCATTAAGTAGTGCCTGTTCCAACGTCTCTAAAAACCAAACTAGCCACTCAGTAATATCAGAATCCCCTTTTTGCGAACGCTCCAGTATCCGATAGTAGTCTTCACGCTTTTTGAATATCTGCGCCGACAGGCTGTAAAAGCGTTGGGTACTGCCATCACTTTGGGCTAAGACTCTTTCGGTAATGGCCCGAGTTAGTCGACCATTGCCATCATCAAAGGGATGCAAGGTAACAAACCATAAATGAGCTATCCCCGCTTTTATTACTAAGTCCAAACTCTGACTCTTAACGTCTATCTGATGAGCTGATAGATTCAACCAATGCAAGAATTTAGTCATTTCCGCTGGTAGCCGGTCTGCTCTCGGTGCTACAAAATGTACCTTCTCACGACCATAACCTCCAGAGACAACTTGCATGGGTCCCTTAGCATCATCACGCAGTTGACCCACTTGAATGCTATAAAGACCACTTTTGCCTGTTGGGAAAAGTGCTCGATGCCAAGCCAATAGTGCGTCTAAAGTTAAAGGTTCTTTATAGTGATAAGTTGCCGCTAGCATCATCTCGACCACTGCATCAATCTCACGAGTAGAGTTTGCCATTCCCGACGTATCTATGCCCAAATGACGCGCCACAGAAGAGCGCACTTGCTCATTATTAAGTGTCTCACCTTCAATTTCAGACGTTTTAACGACTTCTAAGGTGACCGCGTCTAATTGTGCTTCTACATTTAAGTCAAACCCTAAAGTTGATAACTTTCCTAGCAGACTACCTTGTAATAGCCGCACACGGCTGACTATAGGCAATAATCGCTGATCCGACCATTGCCACTGCGTCCAGTCCTCGCGTTCATGAATATAAGTAATATGCTTCATAAAAGGTTCGCTAAATATGCGGTGATTAATAGCTATATTCACTGCATATTATGCGGAGATTAGATAGATTAAGCAATGAGACAACTGTGATAGGCTTAGAAAACCATCTTTAATTAATCTATACGTTGAAAAAACCATGAAAATAAGACCCTTCTACGAGCCCGACAGACAAGCCGTCATTCAACTCTGGCAAGACTGCGACCTAACACGACCATGGAATGACCCTGATCAAGACATTTCAAGGAAAATTGCGTTTCAACCTGAGTTATTTCTAGTCGCTGAAAATGCAGGACAAGTTATTGCCTCCGCTATGGCGGGATACGATGGCCATCGCGGTTCGGTCTATTACTTGGCTGTGTCGCCAAAGTATCAAGCAAAGGGGATTGGCAAGCAGATGATGAGTGAAATAGAGGATAGGCTTATGAAACTGGGCTGCCCAAAGCTTAATATTGTTGTGCGCTCTAATAATAAGGTTTTAGAGTTCTACCGAAAGCTAGGTTATTTACCGGACGACGTTTTAAGTCTGGGTAAAAGGCTGATAGTTGATGAGGGCTAAAGGGTTATCAATTTGCGGAGTTTAACTACTGTATTCACCGCATATTATGCGGAGATTGGCCATTCATATCTAAAAAAAGCCACCTAACGCTAAGTTAAATGACCTCTAGAGCTTAAACGGAAATCAGCGCTAGCTTGCAGTTTCTTAAGTAACGACTTCGGTAATGTCTTCAGTGGTAGCCGCCCCAACCATCACCGTATCTCCATCCAAACTTACCTCATAAGACCCAAGCTTAACAGTCTCATCGTCCAAGCATTGACCAGTGGCCAAGTTAAAGCGCTGCTTATAGATAGGGGAGGCAACGTATAAGACGTCTGTTTCCTCACCAGCTTCGTTCGTCACGACCGTACCACCAATTAGCCCGCGTGATAGGACGTTGGCATTGCTAAACGGGTCAAAGTTATCGATGGCAAACAGTTCATCTTCTTTGGTGCGGAAGATAGCGACCTGCTTGTCACCAGCTTCCGTGCTGACCAGGGCGCAAACGCCCGCTTCAGGAATAATGTCGTCGAGGGTACATATCTTTTGCATCGTCATAGGATTGTCCTGTCAAATTTGGTGTTCTTCTCCTTAAAAAAGAGAAGTTGCACCCTCCCTTTTCTAATGAGAGGGCTTGGGAGAGATTTAGGCCAACTCAACGACCTGAATAGCTGCTTTTTCCTCAGGCTTAGCAGGGCGAATTTGCTCACGCTCCTCGACGAATACCACATTGTCATCGCCTTTTTCGCTATTGACGAAATGACGGAAGCGTTTGAGTTTCTCAGCATCGTTGATGGTTTCTTTCCACTCGCAAACATAGTTGTCGATGAGCAGCTGCATTTGTGCTTCAAGCTCGTCACATAGGCCTAAGCTATCGTCGATAATGACGGCTTGTAGGTACTCAAGACCCCCTTCTAAGCTCTCCCGCCATTTAGAGGTACGCTGCAATTTATCCGCCGTCTTGATATAGAACATAATGATACGGTCGATATATTGGATCAGCGTCTCGGTATCGAGGTCGGTGGCGAACAGTTCGCCATGGCGCGGGGTGATACCACCATTACCACAGACGAAAAGGTTCCAGCCGTTTTCGGTAGCGATGACGCCAAAGTCTTTACTTTGCGCTTCGGCACACTCGCGGGTACAGCCCGACACGCCCATCTTAATTTTATGCGGCGAGCGAACGCCTTTATAGCGGTCTTCTAATCTGAGTGCTAGGCCGACGCTGTCATCGACGCCGTAGCGACACCAGTTATTACCGACACAAGACTTGACGGTTCGCAGTGATTTACCATAAGCGTGCCCCGTCTCAAAGCCGGCTTGCACCAATACCTCCCAAATGTCCGGTAATTGCTCAAGGCGTGTACCAAATAAATCGACTCGCTGACCCCCAGTAATCTTGGTATAAAGGTTATAATCTTTGGCGACTTGACCCAAGACGATGAGTTTATCCGCAGTGATTTCGCCACCAGGCACGCGCGGTACGACCGAATAAGTACCATCTTTTTGGATGTTACCGAGGTAGTAGTCATTGGTTTCTTGCAGCGGTGCCAACTCTGGCTTGAGTACGTAATCATTCCAGCATGATGACAAGATAGAGGCGACCGCAGGCTTACAGATCTCACAGCCTCGGCCGCTCCCATGCTCAGTCAATAGCTCATCAAAGGTGCGGATACCATGCACGCGCACCAAGTTATAAAGGTCTTGGCGCGAGTAAGCAAAATGCTCACACAAGTCATTATTGACCTCAAAGCCTAAGGTCTCTAGCTGATAGCCTAAGGTATCTTTGACCATCGGCGCACAACCGCCACAACCCGTACCGGCGCTAGTGCAAGACTTAAGGTCGGCTATCGAATACGCGCCGCCCTCGACCGCCGCACAGATATCGCCTTTGGTGACGTTATAGCAGGAGCAAATCGTCGCGGTGTCTGGCAAATTTTCGATGCCCATCATTGGCTTTTCGACGTTGGGTAAGATCAGGCTTTCAGGATGTGCGGGAAGATCAATATCGTTGAGGAACAGTTGCAATAGATTGTTATAGTCTTCAGTATCACCAACCAATACGGCACCGAGCAGTTTCTTATTATCGTCGGTAGTGACCAGTCTTTTATACACGCCTTCCTTTGGATTCTGATAGAGATAGGTCAAGCTGCCCGGAGTCTTACCATGCGCATCGCCAATACTACCGACCTCCACACCCATTAATTTGAGCTTAGTACTCATATCCGCACCAGCAAAGGTTTGCTCAGCGTCGCCCGCGATTTGTGCGGCACAAATACTCGCCATGCTATAGCCCGGCGCGACCAGACCAAACACCTTGTTGTCCCACACTGCACACTCGCCGATAGCATAGACGTGCTCAGCATTGGTGCGGCACTTTTCATCGATTAATATACCGCCACGGCCGCCCAATTCTACGCCGCATTCAGGGTTGTTTTTGATAATGCCGTCTTGCGGTCGAATACCGGCACTAAACACAATCATATCGGTATCAAGCGAGGTGTCATCGGTGAACTGCATCGTGAGATAATTATCTTCCTCACTCTGCACGCTAGTATGGTGTACGATCTCTTTGGTGTTTTTACCCGTCAGTACCGTCACGCCTAGCGCTTCGATTTTCTGCTTAAGTATCTCACCGCCGGCAGGGTCTAGCTGAACGCCCATCAGCTGAGGCGCAAACTCGACGACATAAGTCTCAAGTCCTAAAGTCACCAAGGCTTTAGCGGCCTCAAGTCCCAATAGACCGCCACCGACAACCACGCCCTTTTTCACTTTAGGCAGTTCAGCGATGGCTAGTATTTCGTCCAAATCAGCGATGGTTCGGTACACATGACAATGCGGATGATCTTTACCTTCTATCGGCGGTAAAAAAGGATACGAACCCGTTGCCAGTACCAGCTCAGCGTAGTCAATCTGCTCGCCCGCTTTAGTCGTAATGGTCTTACTCGCCGCATCAATATCGACAATTTCCTGATTTAAGTGCAGATTAACCTTAGCGGTCTCATAGGTGCCTAGATCGACCAAATTGAGCTTGCTAGCATCTTTATGCTCAAAATAGCTCGACAGATACACGCGGTCATAAGCGGGACGGTCTTCTTCAGCGAACACATGAATATCGTATTGCTCATGCAGTCCTTTCTCGATGGCCTTTTCAATAAAATGATGACCGACCATCCCATTGCCGATCACGACCAGATTGGGTTTGTCATTTAAAGAGGGCGCTACCGGGTTTGCTGCTGGGCTATTCATACGATTGTCCTTGCCTTTATATAGAAGGGGTTGGCTGCGAGGGTCTCGTCACTTCATCGAGCGACATAACAATTCACAGTTGCCTATCTTTAAGCATTCAATAATCGTGCCAAGCACCTTTTATGGGCGACTAGCGGCTTATTCTTTGTGGGGTAATAAAGGGGGGAGGGCTCGCAGAAATGAGAGACAGCGAGGGTCGATGGGTATTCATATCAGGCAATAAAAAGCGGGGCAAAATGCCCAGCTTACCTCTACTATGAAATCACATAGCTACGATATATTTTTAGTCATCGTTAATTGTCCAAAGATTATTCAAAAAAGGTGCATTGCCTGCTAGAGCATCTGTAAAATTATGACATTGATTGTATAACTTATATTACCTACAATGAACGTATAACTAACGTTAGATAAGGGTACAAATATGACCGCCGTTAACTATAATGTACGCATTGATAAAGAGTTAAGGGATGACGCATTTGCTGTATTAGAGAGCTATGGTTTGCAGCCATCACAAGCGATTCGTCTTTTTTTAAACCAAGTGGCACGTACGGGTACAGTACCATTGTCTTTTGATTATGCTGTCAAACCCATTGCCTACGAGCAAAATCCTCTCACTATGCAAGCCGTCTTTGATGCGCGCAATGGCAAAACTAGCCGTTATAACACGCCCGATGAGTTGCTGAATGATATTGACGCTATAAATAATGACACTTTAAGCGACGATAAATTAAGTGACGATACTTTAAGCAACACCTCATCATGAGAGCCATTGATGTCACCAATCAATTTAAACGAGACGCAAAAAAACATTATTTGTCTTTAATTACGCCCTCTTGGACAGAAGTCATCTATTGTCTTTGCAATGATTTACCTGTACCGGCCAGATATAAAGACCATCAATTGACAGGCAATTTAAAGGATTTTAGGGATTGTCATATTAAGCCCGACTTGGTGCTACTGTATCGAAAAACGGATGACGCTTTAGAGTTGGTTCGACTAGGCTCACATAGTCAGTTAGGTATCGGTTAATGTATGTAGGTAGATGAAAGTTAAGACACTACACTAACGCACCTAACACATAGGGGAGCCGTTAGTGATTCAATAGTATTTAACAGCACCACAGAAAATGGAATGTCCGTAGCCAATAACAAAAATAAGCCGCACCTAACTATCCCACCAACACTCACATCATCGTGCCAGTAATACATTCCTTAGTAAATTCAATATCGTCCTAACAGATCAACATCACTTTTTTCCCCTCATATAGTTGGCTGCCATGGCGCCTACAATCATTCTATTGATATAACCAACAAATGCCGTATTTTAGGTTAGTCAAGAGTGCCATTGGTGCACTATTCAAGCCGATAGCTCTGATTAAGCGCCAAAGTAGGTAATTCACTCTTAATCAGTATTAAACGTCAGTCAGTAGATAATACGTGCTACTAATTAATATTGTCTTGCGGATTATTTTTAGCGAGACGAGGGTAATGATGACTGATAAATAAGCGTAGTGATTGGAGGGATTTATACAAACTTAACTGACTAAATA
>Ga0098066_1000313_pt1 | contig 15122 bp, 12 predicted proteins | sample 25BtaG_FD_76332 | JGI IMG/M metagenome (GOLD analysis project Ga0098066, IMG submission 76332) | Marine viral communities from Cariaco Basin, Caribbean Sea - 25B_WHOI_OMZ_CsCl | ecosystem: Environmental > Aquatic > Marine > Oceanic | place: Caribbean Sea: Cariaco Basin | collected 2014-11-08
GCGGAGCGGTAGTTCAGCTGGTTAGAATACCGGCCTGTCACGCCGGGGGTCGCGGGTTCGAGTCCCGTCCGCTCCGCCATTTTTCCTTCCCGGGTGGTTAGCTCAGCTGGGAGAGCATCGCCCTTACAAGGCGAGGGTCGCAGGTTCGATCCCTGCACCACCCACCATTTTTACTGCTTCTTATTTTCGGATTTCGTGGCGCCCGTGACCGGGTTGTTCGCGTTTCTGGCTTACTCGTCGTTACCCCTCGTTACTGGATCTTACAATTTTCCCGTCATTGATGACCTGAACGACGACTTTGTTCACAAAGTCAGCCGCAATCATTTTGTAAAATAATGAAAAATCAACCAGCAGTAGACGGAGCCGTATAGATGCATTCAGCCAGTCCGGGATTTTCAGGGGCTGCCTTTGCCGCTTTATTTAGTGTAATCGTACTGGCCGGGTGCGGGGGCGGCGGCTCCAGCGCCAGTTCCGGAACGGCTAACGAATCCTATGTCGCGGAGGCCAACAGCTCCGGTGGCGAGGCGGTGTATCTTAGCTGGCTGGCACCCGCACAGCGGGTTAACGGCGAGCAGCTCAGCTACCAGACCGATATCGATGGCTACATCGTACGGTATGGGCAGAGTCCGTCGGAGTTGGACCAGCAGGCAGTGGTTGATTGTGAGGTGCTTGAATGTGGCTACAATGTCAACGGACTGTCATCCGGCACCTGGTACTTCGCTGTGCAAACGGTTGACAGTAACGGTCTGATCAGCGCGCCCAGTGCACCGGTGTCACGGACTCTCTAATTCCCTCTGCCATCCCGGCTTTCGTCGGGATGATCGGCCACCGGTAATTTGAGCGTGAAGGCCGATCCCTCGCCTTCCTTCGATTCAACGGCAATCTCGCCCTTGTGCTTTTCCACCACGACGCTTACGAAAGACAGCCCGAGACCGACGCCGTGCTTGCCAGCGAGTTCGCTGCTTTTCTGGCGCTGGAAGCGATCGAACAGTGTTGGCAGTTCTGAGGCTGCGATTCCTGGCCCCTCGTCGGTCACGGTCAGGCAGGCCTGGTGGCCGGCGCGGAATACCTGCATGGTCACTGCAGTACCCGGTTCCGAGTACTGGACCGCATTGGTCAGCAGGTTGATGACCGCCCTTTCCAGAAGCTCCGCATTGCCTCTGAGCCACAGGTCATCGTTCCCCAGCAGGACCAGCTTGATGCTCTTCTCCAGCGCCTGCTCACTGACACTGTCACGGGCGTTCTCGACAATCGACAGGAACTCACAGTCGTAGAACCGCGTTTCGGTCAGCTGTTCCGCCCGGGCCAGCTGTACGAATTCTTCCGCGAGATGGTAACTGCGACGGGCCAGCTTGCGGAGCTGGTCCAGTTGCTCGGCCTGGACCTCACCGGGGCGACGCTTCAGCTGTTCGATCAATGCCAGCTGGGAAACCAGCGGGGAGCGGACGTCGTGGGAGATAAAGTCGATGGCCTCCCGGTGCTGGCGCTGCTGTTCCCGAAGTTCAGAGATGTCAGAGATGTTGGCGATAATGCCGTTCTGGTTGCTGTCCGGCAGCAGGAAGGGCGCAAAGTGGATCAGGAAGTCCCTCCCGTGCAGGCGCAGATCCACGGTACGGCTTTGTTGCTGGGTCAGGGTGTCAGCCAGGGTTTCAGCCCAGCCAGGATTGCGGGGGTCGTGGCCCTGAAGCAGCGTTGCCAGTGACATACTCTGCAGGCTTGGCTGGGGCTCGTTGAACCAGCGGGGAACGTGGCTGTTAGCGAACAGGATCAGGCCCAGCGGGTCGGTCACAATAATGCCGTCGGGCATGTGTTCGAAGCTGCGCCAGATAAAACCCTGTATATGATTGAGTTTCTGGGTCGCTTCCTGCGCGCGGTTAATCCGTGTGGAAAGGTTCTCACGGATCACCGCTACCGGTTCCCGATCCGGTGCCTGGAGGGTGAGTCGTCCCAGATAACGTTCCGCTGCCGCACCAGCAAGGCCAGGTGGCAGTAACAGGGCTAGGCGATAGCGGTTATCTCCCCGGGTCAGCGTAATCCGGCTGACGCCCTGGTCGTGGTGCCAGGTGCCGGGCGAGCCTTGCCAGCCCGGATGACGATCTTCAGGGCGCAGGTTGTGTTGCTCCAGCACTTGGTTGTCTTCCATTAACAGCCAGCCGTCCGGGGTCAGCAGCGCCCGCAGGTTGGCGAGGATCTGCCGCGGGCTGCGGCTCCAGGTAGCTGGCAGGTGGAGCAGGTTACCCCGTTCCAGTTGGTCTATCTGCTGATTGAGGAAGTGGTTGGCCAGCGACAGCCGGCGTGCACTCCAGAGCGGGAATGCGATGACCACTACCAGCAGGGCATGGGCTATGGGTACCCAGAGGTTCAGCACAAGCAGGGTTGTTACTGCCCCGGTGACAATGGCCGTGAACATCAGGCAGGAAAACACGAAGGTGCCGCTGGGGCGCAACCGGGGCAGTACCAGAACCACCATCAGTACGGTCAGCAGTGACAGCCCTGCCATCCAGTATCGGGGCGCCTCCCTGATGAGCTCCCCACGCTGGGCAGCAGCCAGGGCGTTGGCATGGAATTCAACCCCGGACATGGGCTGGGCCAGTCCGGAGAATGGGGTCGGCAACACGTCGCCGAAGCCTGCGGCAGTGGCGCCAACCAATACGGTCTTGCCGTCCAGCCAGGGGTGGCCGGCAGGGTTGTCCAGCAAGTCACTGTACGACAGGGTGGTATAGGCCCCGCTTCGACCGGCCAGTGGGACCCGCCTGAACTCACGGCGTACGTTAACGTATGGGGGTGCCTGTTGTTCCGGGAAGGCAGTGGGCCCCCGGGATGGTTCACTGGCTCCTGCCTGTAATGCCATGGCTGGCCAGAGACTGTTGCCAAGGCCATTATAGAGATACAGCCCGCGGGCGATACCATCGGAGTCCAGTTCAACATGGGCGTGGCCGAGAGCAAAGGCGGCAGTGGCCAGGGTTGGAGTGGGCAGTTGCTCCCGGAAAAGGTCTGATTGACTGCCCGGTGCAAGGTAAAGCGGCAGAATGACACCACCGTGCTCGCGCATGGCGTCAGCCAGCACCGGGTCATCCGTTGTTGGTTCCGGAAAGAGGATATCCATCACGATGCGGTTCGCGCCGGCCGCCGTCAGGTTACGGATCAGACGGGCGTGTACTGCCCGGGGCCAGGGCCAGGGGCCGATTTCTGACAGGCTGTTCTCGTCAATGGCGACGATGACCACATCTTCGGAGCTGGCAGGGGGGAAGGCGGTCACGAGCGTGTCATACAGCCAGTTGTCGAGCCGCTGGGGCAGGGTGCTCAGCTGGAGCAGCAGCAGGATGCCGATGAGGGGCAGGGCTAGCGTCCAGGCTGAATGTCTGGTGATAAACCAATCCCTCTTCATGGGGCCTGCTGTGGTGCGTGGTGGATTCGGGCACTGCCAGTTTCCGGAAGTCCCGTCAGACAGTCGCCTTATTCTACATATAATTCTCTGCCAGGGCCCCACCGGCCCGCCATTGGACCTTCGGACACCGCCCGTAGCCGGACAAAATACCTCCTTCCGGGAATCAGGCGCAAGGCTGCGGTGGTGTCGTCCACGGTGGCCTCCTTGATTACGTCTTCGAACGCGGGGTCTTCAGAGAGCTGTAACAGATAGCCTGAAGCCTGGTCGATGGTTTCCCAGAAAATGCGCACTTGCCGATCCATGTAATTGGCGCTGAGTACGCGAACCGGCTCCAGGGTTCCATTGATCGTCAGTGCCCGGGCTTCGCTGGTGGCGACAGAGCTACCACCTGCCTCAGTGACCACACGCCAGTAATAGGCGCCGGCGTCCAGGGAGCGGTCAGGCGTGGCGATTTCTCGCTGGCTCCAGTCGCTGCTGGCCGCCAGGTTGGTAAAGTCAGGGTCCTGCGCTATTTCCACACGCGCCCGTTCGCTGTCGCCCTGGTAGCGCCACCGAAAGCGGGGCAGGTCGGTATCGAGCCGGGCATTTGCCGCGGGTTCGACCAGCTCAGCGGCGCGTGCAGAAAGGTCCACCTGCAGGTTTGCGCTGGCGGGCATGCCCTGGGTGCCTCCTGCTGAGAGAGAGGCTATTTCCAGGCGATAGTTACCGTTATCCAGGTCGGTCAGGGTCAGCTGGTTACCGCGGACCTGTTCACGGCGAACCCATTGTCCGGATTCATCGTCCACAATATCGACCTGGTACCGGTCGCCACTGCCGGGTTGCCAGCTAATGGTGCCGGGCAGGCTAGTGAGGGTGCCGGGCAGTTCAGCGAGCTTTGGTGCCGGCGGTAGTCGGCGAATCACAAGGTCGGTGGGACCGGAACTGCTCACAGAGGCGGCAAAGCCAGCCGGAATTTCCCGGGTGGCACCGGGCCGGCCAAACTCCACCCGACCTTCGGTAACCTGCAAATGGCTACCCTGACGGTCGGTTTGCAGGGAGAATGCCGTACCCCTGACAGCGGCAATGGCCGAAGGGGTTTCAATCTCGAACCTGGCCCCCTCCTCGATCAGGGGATTGACCCGATTACTGAGTCCACCTCGCTCAAGGCGCATGCGGGTATCGGTCATGCCGGTCCGGCCATAGCGAGTAAGGCGGTTGAACACAACGGAGCTGGACGGGTTGATGCGAACGCTGGAGCCATCTGCCAGCTCTACGCTAACCACACCATCGCGGGTAATGATGGTGTCGCCGGCCCGGATGATGTCGCCGCCGCCAAGCCGGCGCAGCGAGCCACCACTGGACGAGCGCACCTGGGCATGGCCGCTGACGGCGATCACCCGCGCAGGCTCTGGCTGCTGGCGCAGCCAGGCAATAGGGATACGTACGCGGTCGCCTTGCCGGAAGTGGCTGGATGAGGATGCGCCGTTGTAGCTGGCCAGCTGGCGGCCGGACACGTCGGCCCGGAGCAGCTCGCGGGCCACCCGGTCAAAGCTCTCACCGGGTTTCAGCGTGTAGGTCCACTCACTGCTGCCGCTGACGACACCCGGGGCCCGGGCCGAAGAGCCTTTGGTGACGGCAAGCTCGGCGCTTACCACTGCAGGCATCGCGGCTGACAGCAATGCCATGGCACACACCATGGCCAGGGCCGCGCGAACTCGTCGAATCATGTCGGCTACGGAATGCAACAGCAGCTTCCTGTATCAGGCGGTAGTGGGTTCTTCTTCGGCGGTGGCTTCGGACATGGATTCAAGACGGTAGCCCCGCTGATAGATGGTCTTGATCCTGAACCCATTGTCAGGGTTCAGGCCCAGCCTGCGGCGAAGTCGGCTCATGTGGGTATCGACTGTGCGAGTGTTGATATCCCGGGTCAGCCCCCAGACCCGTTCCAGGAGCATTTCCCGGGTCAGTAACCGACCCTGGTTCTGGAAGAGGAACAGGGTCAGGTCGAAATCCTTGTCGGTCAGGGTGAGCAACTCGCCGTGCAAAGTGATGGTGCGACGGCTGGTATTGACCACGAACGGTCCGTAGTGCAGCTCTTCCTTGTCGGCGTCGGGGTTGGAGCGCCGGGCCAGGGCGTTGATGCGGGCAATCAGTTCTGCAGGCCGAGCGGGCTTGGCCAGGTAGTCATCGGCGCCGGCGTCCAGGGCCTGCACGATGTCCTGCTCACTGTCCCGTTGGGTCAGGAATACCACGGGAACTGGCCAGTTGAGCTGGGAGCGGATGTCCCGCAGCACGTCCAGACCTGTCATGTCGGGGATCTGCCAGTCCAGGATCATCAGGTCATAGCTGCGGTGCAGGGCTGCGCTGATAAACGCCTGGCCGGTAGGGAAACTGTCACAGGGATGGCCCTGGTCAGCCAGAATCTGTTGTACATGCTGAGCCTGTTCATGCTCGTCTTCAAGCAGGGCTATTCGCATGGTCTGTCTCCTGGGGGATGCCAAGCCGCATGGTGCGGGTGTCACTTAAACGACCGTTTATATCACAATATTGTGTCAAATCTCTGCGCACACTTCAGTGTCATTGTGTTTGATTTAGGTAACTCTTACGCCGGTCTGCCGGAAGCGAGGAGCCATTACCGGGCCGGCGGACGCCTGACCGCCACCGGGCTGCCGTTGTCGTCGTTCACTGTTTGTCGGCAGGAAGGGAAATTACTGCAGCCCCAGAACCAACCGCGGTGACTTTTTCTGCGCACGAGGGGTGCGTAGCAGGCGGGGCAGGGCCAGGGGCGCTGACTGGTGCCGTCCTGGGGGGCGCTGTCTTCCAGCGGCCGGGTACCGTTGCAATCCGGGAAGCGGGTGCAGGCATGGAAGCGGCCAAACTTGCCCTCGCGGACGCGCATGGGCGCGCGGCACTTCGGGCAGTGGATGCCATCCGAGTCGGCCTGTGGAAGTGTTTCTGTACTGGTACCGGTGGACGTCTTCACCGGACTGCTGGCCGGTTGCCGGATAAAACCGCTGATCTGGCCCTTTAGTTCCTCAAGGAACTGTCGAGGGTCGCCGTCCCCTGCGCGGATCTGCTCCAGGGTCGCTTCCCACAGGGCGGTCATGTCCGGTTCGCTGATGGCCTCGGGCAATGCATGGATCAGGCTTTGGCCTTTCTCCGTGGCACGTATATGGCGCCCTTCCCGGAACAGGTAATCGCGGCGGAAGAGGGTTTCGATGATGGCCGCCCGGGTGGCTTCGGTGCCCAGTCCATCTGTCTCCCGCAGGGTTTTTCGCAACTGCGGGTCGCTGACGAAGCGGGCAATGTTGGTCATGGCCGCCAGCAAAGTTGCATCGGTGAAATGCTGGGGTGGCTGTGTCAGGCGCTCCTTGATTGTGCTGTCGATACAGGTCACATCATCACCCGGCTCAAGCCGTGGCAGGGGCTTTCTCGGGGCCTCGGCGGAGGTTTTCGAGGAGCGTTGCCGGGGTTCCAGTAATTTCCAGCCGGGTTCGAGCAGGGCGGTTTCGGTGGCGCGGAAACGATGGTCGCTGATGGCCAGGTCCAGCCGCCCTTCCCGGTGAACTGCGTCGGGCATGAACTGCATCAGGTAATAGCGAGCCACCAGGTTGTAGACGCTGCGCTCCTGCTGGCTCAGCTGTCCCGCCGGGCGGGCCCGGAGTGTGGGGATGATGGCGTGGTGGGCGTCGACCTTGCTGTCGTTCCAGGCCGCCGAGCGGCGATCCAGGTTCACCCCACTGGCCGTGTCGGCAAGGCTGTCATCCACTTTAGCAATGGCCTGGCATACTCCCGCGGCCTGCTCCAGGTGCCCCTCCGGCAGATAGCGGGAATCGGAACGTGGGTAGGTGATCAGTTGGTGCTTTTCGTACAGGCTCTGGGCGGTGTCCAGTACCGCCTTGGCGCCCATCCCGAACGCCTTTCCCGCCTCGATTTGCAGGGCAGAGAGCGACAGGGGCAGGGGTGCGGTTTCCTTCCGGTCCCGGAAACGGGCCGCGGTGATACGACCGGGGCGGCCATTTACCGCATTGGCGATGTCTTCCGCCACCTCCCGGTCAAGTAACCGGTCTTCATCGTCCAGGAATTCCTGCTGATTCTCCGATGGTAACCAGCGGGCCTCGAAATCCTGGTCCGGGGCTTCATCGCCGGAAGGGCGTGCGGTTATTGTCAGCCGGTACCAGGGCTTTGGTTCGAAGTTGGCGATGGTGTCGTCCCGGTGAACGACCAGCCCAAGCACCGGGGTCTGCACCCGACCCACTGAATAGACGCCGTCAGCGCCCTGTTGCCGGTAACTCAGGGTGTAGTAGCGGGTGAGGTTGATGCCGTATAGCCAGTCAGCGCGCTGTCGGGCCAGGGCTGAGTGCGAAAGCCGCCGGAAATCCCGGTTATCTCGCGGGGCTGCCAGCGCCTTGCGCACCGCATCCCGGTTCAGGTCGTTGATCAGCACCCGTTGGACCGGGCAGCGAACATTGAAGTACCGCAGTACTTCATCCACAAGTAACTGGCCTTCCCGGTCCGGATCGCCGGCGTGGTAGATGAGCTCGGCCTTGCGAACCAGGCCTTCCAGCACCCCAAGCTGCTTTGCCACACTGTCCCTGGGAGCCAGTTGCCATTGGTCCGGGAAGACCGGAAGATCCGCCATGCGCCAGGATTTCCAGCGCGGATCGTAGCTGGCCGGTTCGGCGGGCTCCAGCAGGTGGCCAATGCACCAGCTGACGATGACTGCCTGCTCGCCGTCACCGCACCTGAGCCAGCCAGGACCCTTCTTTAGCGGGCCAGGCAGGGCATCGGCGATGGCGCGGCCCAGGCTGGGTTTTTCGGCGATATAGAGGCGCATGGCGTGTGGCGGCATCCGGGGTTGTCAGGGAGTCGCAAGATGGCGTCTGGCGAAGCCCCTGTCAAGACAGCATACAGGGTGTAAACTGATGGCAAGTCAGAATGTTGATTCCATCAACAGGAACAGGCAATTCCAACCAGAAAGGCACCGATATGCGATTACAGCAGTCGATTGAACAGAAACTGGGCGAACGTTTCGAAGGCGGTCACCTGACCGTGGAAAACGAAAGCCATATGCACAGCGTGCCGCCGAACTCCGAAACACACTTCAAGGTGACGCTGATTTCGGACCAGTTTGAAGGCCAGTCAAAGGTGCGCCGTCACCAGGCCGTCTATCAGGCACTGGCTGACGAGATGCAGGGGGGTGTCCATGCCCTGGCGTTACATCTCTATACTCCCCGGGAATGGGAGGCCAGCGGTGGCCAGGTACCCGCGTCGCCCAACTGTATGGGTGGTTCGAAAAGGGAGCAGGCATCATGAGTCAGTTTTTCCAGATTCACCCGGAAACCCCGCAAAAACGGCTGATCAAGCAGGCGGTGGACATCCTCCGCCAGGGTGGTGTGATCGTCTATCCCACCGATTCCGGTTACGCTATTGGCTGTCACCTGGGGGACAAGCAGGCGGCCGATCGCATCAAGCGCATCCGCAAGCTCGATGACAAGCACAATTTCACACTGGTGTGCCGGGATCTTTCAGATGTCGGCGTCTACGCGAAAGTGGACAATACCCAGTACCGGCTGCTCAAGACCTTCACCCCCGGCCCTTACACCTTCATCCTTGATGCCACCAGTGAAGTACCGCGCCGGTTGCTTCACCCCAAGCGTCGCACCATCGGTCTGCGGGTGCCGGACAATGCCATCGTCCAGGCGCTGCTTGGTGAGCTGGGTGAGCCTATCATGAGTAGCACCCTGATCCTGCCGGGGGAGGAAAACCCGATGACGGATCCGGAAGAGATCCGGGATGCGCTGGAGCATGAACTGGAGCTGATCATCGATGGCGGCTTCTGTGGCATGGAGCCAACCACGGTTGTCAACATGACCGGTGCGGTGCCAGAGGTTACCCGCGTCGGCAAGGGAGACCCGGAACCTTTCCGGGTCGATTGACCGAGGCGCGGATCAGGCCCGGGCGTTCAGCCGGAAGGCATAGCCCCGGGTCGTCTCTGATACTCGTCCGTCGTTGCTGGCGAAGGTCTTGCGAATACTGTCATAGCGGTGCACAAGGTCCTGCAGGCCGTTGAACTGCTGATTGTCGCTGACCAGGGTGTCCAGAACGGTATTGCTGGTGCCATAGGCCCGGTTCAGTTTCAGGGCGGTGTCCACGAATGCCAGGGTCGGTTCATTGACGCTCAGGCGCTTGAGGGTGTCCCGAAACTCCCGGCTGTTGTTGAGGTCCTGCTCGATGCGCTGGCGGGGCTGCTCAGGCATGCGCCCCTGTATGCTTACCTCTCCGGATGATGTGCGGGACACGGCAATCTGGGTGGTGGGCTGCATACCGTATTCGGCAAGCTTGTGCCGCAAGGTTTCCCTGACATAGGCAATATCCTGCCCGACCTGCTGACGGTATTCAGTCACCGACAGCCGCCCCGTCTTGGTTCCAGGCTGTCCCCCGGTGAGGGTGAAACGGTCATCATTCGTTCCGTTGTGATCGGCGCCCCGGGGCTGCTCCGCCTTGCCAGTGGCGGCGGGCCGGGCATCTTCGTTGCGACGGGTTGCCGCCTGCTGGAACTGGGTGCCCGCCTTGATCAGTGATGTCAGCAACGACATTGAGACTTACCTCCGGTCTGAACCGGCCAGAAAATGACACGTTATCCGGGTGCAAGCAGGAAGCGGGCCAATGCCGTCGAAAGCGGGCAATTTTCGCGCTGGCTTTTTGTCCGCTCCCATGTTTTGCTTTAGGCGATCCCAATAAAAACAACCCCATAAAAGGCAGTAATACCATGTCATTATTCGATTTGAGTGGGAAGGTCAGCCTGGTCACCGGAGCCGGACGCGGCATTGGTCGCAGCATCGCCCTGGGGCTGGCAGAAGCAGGCAGTCACCTCGTGTTATGCAGCCGCAGTCGCGATGAGCTGGAAGCGGTCGCTAAGGAAGCCGAGGCCCTGGGTGTACGGACCCTGGTTGCGCCATGTGACGTCAGCGATCCGGGCCAGATCTCCGCCACGGTAGACGCCGCCATCGATGAATTCGGGCAGATTGACGTGCTGATCAACAATGCCGGGCTCACTATCAAAAAGCCCGCCGAAGAATTGCCCCTGGAAGACTGGCAGACCATCATCAACATTAATCTGACCGGGGTCTTCCTGATGGCCCAGGCAGTTGGCCGTCATATGCTCAGCCAGCGCAGCGGCAGCATCGTCAACATTTCCTCTATTGCCGGCAAGACCGGGCTTACCGGCTCTTCCGCCTATTGCGCCAGCAAGGGTGGAGTAGACATGCTGACCAAGACCCTGGCCGTGGAGTGGGCGGAACGGGGCGTGCGGGTGAATGCCCTGGCGCCGGCCTATACCGAAACCCCGCTGGTGAAAGCCATCACCGATACCCGGGCAGACTTTGCTGAGCGAGTGGCGGCCCGCACACCGATGAAGCGTATGGCCCGCCCGGAGGAGATGGTGGGCACGGCCATATTCCTGGCGGCAGAAGCGTCGTCGTACATTACCGGTGAAACCATCATGGTGGACGGTGGCTGGACCGCCTTCGGTGCCTGACACCCTTGCCTCCGCCGACACCCCCATACAATAACAACCGACTTCCGGAGTCCCCATGAAAAACAACCCTGTCGCCCTCGATGCCCCCTGGTTTGCCAGCTATCCACCGGAGATTCCCCACCAGCCGGAACTGTCCGGCCGTGCCGTTCACCAGATGCTGGCGGATGCCACGAAACAGTGGCCCGAGCAGGTCGCCGTCAACTTTATGGGACGGAACCTGTCCTATACCGAGCTGGACCAGCTGGTCTCCCGCATGGCGGCTGGACTGCAACAACTGGGTGTAGGCCCGGGTGTCCATGTTGGCCTGTACCTGCCTAACACCCCGCACGGCATTATCGGCTTCCTGGGGGTGTTGCGTGCTGGTGGTGTGGTGGTGAACTATTCGCCGCTGGATGCCGACCGCATTCTCGAGCACAAGATCGCCGACAGTGAAACCGACATCATGGTCACCCTGGACCTGCAAGCCCTGTTGCCCAGAATGGCCGGGTTTCTCGGCAACTCCAGGTTGCAGAAACTGGTGGTGGGCTCAGTAGAGGACTTTGCCCTGCAACCAGAGGCGGTTCGCGACCACTTGCGCCAGGCCGGTGAACTGGCCGAGTGGCCGGCGGACGAGCGAGTGATGGGCTTTGATGAACTGCTGGATAACGATGGTAGCTGGCAGCGTCACCCGGAGTCCGAGAACCTGGACGGCCTGGCCGTGCTGCAATATACGGGAGGCACCACCGGTGCACCGAAAGGGGCCATGCTGACCCACGGTAATATTGCCGCTGCAGCGGACCAGTTGGGCTCGGCGCTGAAAACGACTGTGGCTTCCGGCGAAGAACGGGTGCTGGCGGTCTTGCCGCCGTTTCATATCTATTCCATCGTGGTGAACATGCTGTTCGGCCTGCGTAACGGCGCCACTTTGTACCAGCACCTCAAGTTTGACCCCCATGCCGCCCTGGAAACCATCCAGAAAGACAAAATCACGGTGTTCCCGGCCGTCCCCACCATGCTCTCCGCGCTGCTGGCCTGCCCCGACCTGGGGAACTATCAGTTGGGCTCCCTCAAGCTGTGTAATTCCGGTGGCGCGCCGTTACCTGTCGAGCTTCAGCAGCGTTTCCAGAAAGCCGCCGGTTGTTCCGTCAAGGAGGGCTGGGGGATGACAGAAACGGCCGCCCTGGGAACCTTCACGCCTGAAGGCATGGTGCCACCGGCCGGTGCCTGTGGCGTGCCGGTACCGGGTATTGACCTCAAGATCATCGCCATGGACGGAAGCGACCAGGAGATGCCCCAGGGTGAACGGGGCGAACTGTGTATCGCGGGCCCGAATGTCATGAAAGGCTACTGGAAGCGAGACGATGCCACGGCCGAGTCCATGACAGACAAGGGCTACTTCCGCACCGGTGATGTGGCCTGGATGGATGAAAAAGGTTTCGTCTACATCGTCGATCGCACCAAGGACATGATCATTTGCAGTGGGTACAACGTGTATCCGCGTAATATCGAAGAAGCCATCTACGAGCACCCGGCGGTTGCCGAGGTATCGGTCATTGGCGTACCGGACGAATACCGGGGCCAGAGCCCCCGGGCCTATATCACCCTGCGGAACGGCGAGCCGGAACCCACCCTGGACGAGATGAAGGCGTTCCTCAAACCCCGTCTGGGCAAGCACGAAATGATTCACAGCATGGAAATCCGCGACGAACTGCCGAAAACGCCGGTAGGCAAGCTCTCCAAGAAAGAGCTGTATGCTGAGGTAGGGCGTTGACCGCAGGCGTGTGGTCAGGGGATGACTGCCACGGATGACGGTCATCCTTCCGGGGCTCCGGCCGCCGTCTTACCGTTAATGGAAGTCCAGCGGGTTCAACCGATAGAAGTTGCAGAGTGCCTGGTATACGCCGGGCTGTTGTTGCTTCAGGTGGGCCGGCTGCTGGTAAAAGGTTTCCGTGAGTACCGCAAAGAACTCGGCGGGTTCAGTGGCCCCGTACGGGTCGAGCCAGCTGTCCTGGTGTCGTTCCAGAGAGAGCTGCAGCTGTTCGTAGGCTTCGCTCATGGTTTTTTGCCAGTGACGGGCCTGCTCCCCGGCTAGCGGAGGGGCGCCATCGGCACTGCCATCCAGGTAATCCAGTTGGTGGGCGAACTCGTGCAGAATGACATTGTGATCACTGCCCGGTGCCCGGGCAGCGTGCTCGCAGTCATCCCAGGACAGCACAACCTGGCCAAACGACGATGCCTCGCCGGCGCGTACCTGGTGCTCCATATCCACCACCATGCCGTTCTGGCGAGGTTCGGTCACGTAATAGGCGCCGGGGTAGACCAGTATGCTCCGCACCTCGTCGTAGTCGCTGTAGGAGCGGGCGAGGATCAGCAGGCAGGCGTGTCCGGCGACCGTGAGCCGCACCCGGTCATCCACTGCGAAGCCGTCACAGCCGTAGAAGTCCTTCTCGGACAGGAACAGTTGTACTCGCTGTTCCAGCTCCCTTTTCAGTTGTGCAGGCAAGCGTCGATAGAGGGGCACCTGTGATTTGAGCAGCTTGCGCCAGGCCCTGGGGAATGGCCGTTTCAACTCGCGGTTCCGCCGCCAGTTCCGGTAGAAGAACAGATAGAACACCGCAAAGGTGATGGCGGCGAGGGCAAACAGGGCAAAGGTGATAGCAGGGGACATGGGCTATGGCCGATCCTTGCGGGGCGTCGGTGATGCTATTGCTATAGTACAGTAATGTGACCAAAACAGGTCGCCAACAAGTGTTAACCGGAGGTTCCATGAACAAGACCGCATTGGTACCCATTGCCGATGGCAGTGAAGAGATCGAGTCCGTCACTATCATTGATGTGCTCCGGCGCGCAAATGTGGAGGTCACCGTGGCCAGCGTCCATGAGCACAAGACCATCACAGCGTCCCGCCGTACCCGCATTACGGCTGATGCCCTGCTACAGGATTGCGTCGAACACGATTATGACCTGATTGCCTTGCCCGGCGGCATGCCCGGTGCCCGGAACCTGTCGGACTGTGCCTTGTTGATAGACCGCCTGCGCAAGCAACGGGACGCAGGCTTCTGGTACGCCGCCATCTGTGCAGCCCCTGCGGTGGCACTGGCGCCCCACGGCCTGCTGGACGGGGTTGCCGCTACGGGGCATGCAGGCTTCCGCGAGGCCTTGCCAGACCAGTCACGGGTTGATGAACGGGTGGTTGTGGATCGCAACTGCATCACCAGTCAGGGCCCCGGTTCTGCCCTGGAGTTCGCACTCGAGCTGGTGGCCCGCGTCTGTGGCGAGGATGTACGTGACCAGGTCGCTGCACCAATGATGTTGCCCTGAATGGAACAACACGGGTACCACAATAAGATTCGGTAATCTTTGCCTCGTTTTGGGACTGTGACTGCTACATTTTCGGGATGACTTCGTACCACCGATGGCGACGTCAAACGGACGTAACTTCACTTCTCCAAAATGGAGGCAAGGCGATGTCTGACACCTATCAAACCGTCAACCCCGCAACCGATGAGGTACTGGAAACCTACCAGCTAATGTCCCGGGACGAGGCTGCAAAGGTTGTCCAACAATGTCACGAGGCCTTCGGGACCTGGCGGAAAACCAGCTTTGACGAGCGGGCAAAGGCGTTCCGCAAAGCAGCGGAACTGATCCGTGAGCGCAAGGACGAATACGCCAGACTGATGACCCGGGAAATGGGCAAGACCCTGGCCCAGGGCAAACAGGAATGCGAGCTTTGTGCCGCCATCTGTGAATACACCGCGGAGCAGGGCCCGAAAGAACTGGCCGACCAGGAGCGGGAACTCAACGGTGGCCGTGCCCTGGTGACCTTTCAGCCCGAGGGGGTTATCTACGGTATCCAGCCCTGGAACTTCCCGCTATACCAGGTGATTCGCTACAGTGCCGCCAACCTGATTGCCGGCAACACCGTGCTGCTCAAGCACGCGCCGAACGTTTGGGGCATGGCCCTGGAAGTAGAGAAGCTCTATCGCGATGCCGGCTTCCCGGAAAATGCCTTCCGCACCCTGCTGATCGACCATGACGTCTCCAACGATGTTATCGAGAACCCGTTGGTTCGTGGTGTCACCCTGACCGGTAGTGACAAAGCAGGTGCTGTCGTGGCTCAGCAAGCTGCAAAAGTGCTTAAGAAAACAGTGATGGAGCTCGGCTCAAACGATGCGTTTATCGTCTTAGATGATGCAGATTTAGATTTAGCAGCCACCACCTGTGCTTATGCAAGAC
>Ga0098066_1000329_pt1 | contig 14506 bp, 12 predicted proteins | sample 25BtaG_FD_76332 | JGI IMG/M metagenome (GOLD analysis project Ga0098066, IMG submission 76332) | Marine viral communities from Cariaco Basin, Caribbean Sea - 25B_WHOI_OMZ_CsCl | ecosystem: Environmental > Aquatic > Marine > Oceanic | place: Caribbean Sea: Cariaco Basin | collected 2014-11-08
CCTGATAGCCTCCACACGTCACCCACCCGGTAACATTCGCCCGTTACCGGTGTTACCGGCGTGGTAACAGTGGCGGTAACACGTGGGGTGTTACCCGGTGTTACCGCACGAAACACGACATAATGGAAAACCGAGACATGAGTAACACTAAGGGCGCGGTTTTTATTCCCAAATCCCATTAAAAAAATTCAAGTTGCTGTTAATAAAGGTTTTTCAAAAAGTGGCACGGGCACTGCAATACTCCAAGCGCACAACAACAAAAACAATGTGACAAAGCAGCGCCACAACAAGAACAAAAAGCTGCAGGAAAAGCGCCCGGTAACAAAAACAAGAACAGGGCGTGAGCGAACTGAGTGTTTTGGGTGCTGAGCTTTTTAGTGGTGCCTTGGCTTGCGAGGGCCGCAGTTGTAGATAAGAAGCGTCTTCCAGACGTCCACTGCCACTGCTACCGGCCATCGCGTAGTCACTACCGCTCTCTGTATTCAAAGCGTTCCGTTTGCAGAATTGACTGCCTCAAAGTGAGGCTCAAGCAGGCAACTGGCCTGCCAACAATAAAAATTGCAAAAACAACAACAATGCAGATCGTCTACTCTTCCCGGGCGGGTTCGCAACAGCGTTCCCGCCTTTTGATTTTCTGGCTCCCGGTTTTTCGATCCCCAGGCCGGCATGGGCAAATCCTGCACAAACCGTTAAACTCTCCCTCCTGCCCGTACCGTGCGTCACCTTACACGACGCCATCGCTGGCAACGTCAAATCACGGCCGGCCCCGGATCCGGGCCGCGGCCAAAGCAGTCCATGGATTTCAATGCTGAAAAACATACAGAAAAGAGTACGCGCCCTGTTTCCTTCCAGGCCTTCCCCTGAGCCGGTCTACCAGCGCCGGGAAATCCCCCGTGACCAGCACAACGTGTCACGGTCGATGATCAGCGAGCCTGCAAAGAAAGTCCTCAACCGGCTCAATAATGCCGGTTACGAAGCCTACCTGGTGGGAGGCGGGGTACGGGATATCCTGCTGGGAGAACGCCCCAAGGACTTTGACATTGCTACCGACGCAACACCGGAAGAGGTGCACGAGCTGTTCCGCAACTCACGCCTGATCGGACGCCGGTTCCGCATTGTGCATGTCCTCTTCGGCCGGGAAGTGATCGAAGTCACCACCTTCCGTGGTAACGCCGGTAACAGTGAAGAGAATGACGAGGAAGACGACGACCGCAAGACCAGTGAACACGGCTTGCTGCTGCGGGATAACGTCTACGGAAATCAGGAAGAAGATGCCCTGCGCCGCGACTTCACCGTCAACGCCCTCTACTACTGCATTCGCGATTTCACGGTCGTCGACTATGCCGGCGGCGTGGAAGACCTTCAGAACCGCCAGCTAAGACTGATTGGTAATCCGGAAACCCGATACCGCGAAGACCCGGTTCGCATGCTTCGGGCGGTCCGCTTCGCGGCCAAACTTGGATTCACTATTGAGCCGGTCACCGAGGCACCGATCCACGAACTGGCGCCCCTGCTGACCCATATCCCGCCAGCGCGGTTGTTCGAGGAAGTGCTCAAGCTGTTTTCCGCCGGCTATGGGGAGGCCACCTGGTACCTGCTGAAACAGTATGGCCTGCTGGATCCGCTGTTTCCGGAAACCATGAAGGCCATTGCCGACGGCCAGCCGGATGAGCTGATCGTCCGCGCCCTGCAGAATACCGACGCCCGCATCCACCAGGGCAAGTCAGTCACCCCCTACTTCATGTATGCCGCACTGCTCTGGCCAGCACTGCAAGCTGAATGGCAGCGTCGCCAGGATAACGGCGAACCGGTACAACAGGCATTACACCAGTCTATTGGCAAGGTCATTGGCCGGCAGGTCCAGGCGACATCCATTCCCAAGCGATTCTCCGGCCCCATGAAGGAAATCTGGGAATTGCAGATGCGCCTGCCCCGCCGTCAGGGCAAACGCGCCTATGGCGTCATGGAGCACCCACGCTTCCGTGCCGCCTATGACTTCCTGCTGGTCCGGGAAGCCGCAGGCGAGGTTGAACCGGGCCTGGGTCAATGGTGGACGGATTTCCAGGCAACGGACGACCGCGGTCGAGAGCAGATGCTCACCCAACTGGGCCAGCAGGGCCCCCGCAAGCGTAAGCGCCGCCGCAAGCCTGCAAGTCCCTCTTCAGCAAAGAGCGGTAATTCGTGAGCAAAAGGGTTCACGCCTGGATCGGCCTGGGCAGCAATCTGGAGGACCCATTAGAGCAACTGGCCCGGGCCGTCACTGGTCTGGCGACGCTGCCGGACACCACCCTGTTAGGCCAATCTGCATTCTATCGCAGCCGACCGGTGGGCCCGCAGGACCAGCCCGATTTCATCAACGCCGTGGTACTACTGGAAACCGCGCTGTCACCAGAGACCCTACTCGACCACCTGCAGCAACTGGAACAGGCTCATGGCAGGGTCAGGCTCCGTCGCTGGGGGCCTCGTACGCTGGACCTCGACCTGTTGCTATATGGCAGCGAGACAATCAGCACGCCAAGGCTGACGGTGCCACACCCGCGCCTGGCAGAACGGGACTTTGTGCTGCGACCCATGCTGGATATCGACCCGAAGGCAGCCTTGCCGGACGGTCGCACCTGCCGGGGACTGCTTGCACAATGCACCGATAACGACCTGAAACGACTCGAGCCCCCGATCACTACCGGCCTTGCCACACCACCTCCCTCGCATTAACCTTGACAGCAATCCTGCATGTCCGGAGCGGCTGCACGCAATCCTGCTGACAGCCCCGGTCCATCCATCACAGCAAAGGCATCAGTGTTATGGCGGTAACCATCAATACCCTTCGTGACTATAAGGAAAAAGGTGAGGCCTTCGCCGTCCTCACGGCCTATGACGCTGCATTCGCCCAGGTGGTCAGCGAAGCAGGCGTGGACGCCATCCTTATTGGCGACTCCCTTGGCATGGTTCTCCAGGGTAACGACAGCACCCTTCCAGTCACCCTGGAAGAAATGTGTTACCACACTCGCTGCGTGGCCGCAGGCAACCGTGGCGCACTGATCATGGCTGACATGCCCTTCATGACATACGGCACCATCCCCGATGCCCTGGATAACGCGGCAGAACTGATGAGGGCCGGGGCCCATATGGTCAAGCTTGAAGGTACCGACTGGATGAAGGACACCATCAGTGCCCTCAGTGAGCGGGGTGTTCCGGTTTGCGCCCACCTGGGCCTGACCCCCCAGTTCGTCAACAAGTTTGGCGGTTACAAGGTTCAGGGCCGTGACGAAAAACAGGCAGAGCTGATGATCGAGCACGCCAGTGACCTGGTCGCTGCCGGCGCAGATGTCATCCTTCTGGAGTGCGTACCGGCCCCCCTGGCCGCCCGTATTACCCAGGCCGTGCAGGCACCCGTGATCGGCATCGGCGCCGGCAAGGACACCGACGGCCAGGTACTGGTCCTCCACGATATGCTGGGAATCCCCGAAGGCCGCAAGGCAAAGTTCGTAAAGAACTTCCTTGAAGAAGGCGGCAGCATTCCCGGCGCCATCAAGTCCTACGTACAGGCGGTTCGTGACCGCACCTTCCCCGGCGAGGAGCATACGTTCAAGTAATGCGTACCGTACACACTCTCAAGGAGCTGCGAGCCATCATCCGCAGCTATCGCACCCAGGGTAAGCGGGTGGGCCTGGTGCCCACCATGGGCAATCTGCACGAGGGCCACCTTGCGCTGGTTCGCAGGGCACATGAAGCCGCCGATGTTGTGGTTACCAGCATCTTCGTAAACCCGATGCAGTTCGGTGCCGGCGAAGACCTGGACGCCTACCCCCGTACCCTGGCTGATGACCAGCGCAAGCTGGAGGCAGAAGGCAATACCCTGCTGTTTGCGCCGCCGATCAGTGAAGTCTATCCCGACGGCCTTGCCCGCCAGACCCGCGTCATCGTCCCCGAAGTGAGCGAAGGCCACTGCGGAGCCAGCCGGCCCGGCCACTTCGAAGGCGTCGCCACGGTAGTGTCCATGCTGTTCAATATGGTCCAGCCCGACGTCGCCGTGTTCGGTGAAAAGGACTATCAGCAGCTGGCGGTCATCCGCAAGATGGTCCGTGACCTGTTCATCCCGGTGGACGTCATCGGCCTGCCCACGATCCGTGATGAGGACGGCCTGGCCATGAGCTCCCGCAATGGCTACCTGTCAGCAGCGGAGCGGAAGAAGGCACCTGCCTTGCACCGGCTGCTTTCGGAAACCGGCGCTGCGTTGCTTGGCGGCAGCGATGACTATGCCGGGCTGGAAACAGCCGCCAGGGAGGCCCTGACCGCGGAGGGTTTCCGCCCCGACTATTTCAATATCGTTAACAGCCTTACCCTGAAACCGGCTTCACCCGGAGACCGCCAGCTCACCCTGCTGGCGGCTGCATTCCTGGGAACAACCCGATTGATTGATAACCTCTCAATCGAACGCTAAACCCAAAGAAAGGATGCAAGATGGTACAGGTACGTTCCCCCCTGACCCGGACACCGGAATGGCACGCCCTGCGTGAACACCAGGCCCGACTGGACAAGGTGCACATGCGCACGCTGTTCCGGGACGACCCGGAGCGTTTCCATCGCTTTTCCCTGACCGCTGCAGGACTGCAGCTGGACTATTCGAAGAATCGCATCGATCGCTCCACGCCAGACCTGCTGGCCGCCCTGGCGAAGACCTGTCGGCTCCCGGAAGCCCGAGAGGCCATGTTTAACGGCGATACCATCAATAACACCGAGCACCGACCCGCCCTGCATACTGCCCTGCGAGCAACCCCTGACCAGGATATCCGGGTGGACGGGATCAATATTGTGCCGGAAGTCCAGGCCACCCTGGAGCAGATGGAGGCTTTCGTGGCACAGGTGCACGGCGGCGAGCGTACCGGCTACCGGGGTGACCCCCTGACCGATGTGGTCTCCATTGGCATCGGCGGCTCCTACCTTGGTCCGCGTATGATGACCGAGGCACTGAAACCCTATAGCCGTGAAGGCATCCATTGCCACTACATCGCCAATATCGACGGCACTGATATCAGTGAAGTCCTGGCAAAGGTACGTCCAGAGAGCACCCTGTTCCTGGTGCAGTCCAAGTCCTTCGGCACCCAGGAAACGCTGGAGAACAGCAAGCTCGCACGTCAGTGGTTGCTGGATGCCGGCGCCACCGAGGCGGACCTCGCCCGGCACTTTGTGGCGGTTACCGCCAATGCCGACGCGGCCCGACACTTTGGCATCGCGCCTGAGGCCGTGTTCCCCATGTGGGACTGGGTAGGTGGTCGCTATTCCCTGTGGTCCGCCATTGGCCTGCCCATCGCACTGACCCTGGGCATGGACAACTTCCGCCGTATACTCGACGGCGCCCGGGCCATGGATACGCATTTCCGGGAAGCGCCACTGCAGGAAAACATGCCTGTGGTGATGGCCATGCTGGGCGTCTGGTACGTCAATTTCTGGGACGCCGACACCCACGCTATCCTCACCTACGACGAATATCTGAAGGAACTCCCCGCCCATCTCCAGCAGCTGGACATGGAGAGCAATGGCAAGCGGGTCGATCGCACTGGTGAGCCGGTGGACTACCGCACCGGGCCAGTAATCTGGGGAGGCGTCGGGGCCAATGGCCAGCACGCCTATCATCAACTGCTGCATCAGGGCACGGTGCTCTCTCCGGCGGACTTCATTATCCCCCTGACAAGCCACAATCCGGTCGCCAACCATCACGCCACCCTGTTCGCCAACTGCCTGGCCCAGACCCAGGCACTGATGCAGGGCAAGACAGAGGCTGAAGCCCGCAGCGAACTGACAGCCCAGGGACTGTCGGCAGATGAAGTGGACCGGCTGGCACCCCACAAGGTGATTCCCGGGAACAAGCCGTCCAATACCCTCGTGTTCGAGAAGGCCACACCGGAGGTGCTCGGAGCGCTGGTTGCGCTCTACGAGCACCGCACCTTTGTCCAGGGGGTGGTCTGGAACCTGAACTCATTCGATCAGTGGGGTGTGGAGCTGGGCAAACAGCTGGGCAAGCCCATCCTGCAACAACTTGGTGAAGGTATTCGCTACGAGGAGCTGGACAGCTCCACGGCAGGCCTGATGCGATTATTCCGGGGCGAGTAGCCTGGGCATCGATTACCCTGGCCAGCGGAAGTCCGCTGGCCAGAGCTTCTGTTCACGGTCATAGGCCTGCCACAGCTCGCGGTAGGTGCGACCGTTGACCGGGTGGCGTTGATCACCAGCCAGTTCCGCCAGCGGGCGCAACACGAACGCGTTGTAAAGAATTTCCGGACGCGGAATCTCCACCCCATCGGTGGCCTGGTCAAGGTCACCGTAGGTCAGTACGTCCAGGTCCAGGGTCCGCGGACTGAACCGGGGTGCTCCAGGCTTGCGGCCGTTGGCCAGCTCGATGGCTTTCAGGCACCGGCTCAGTTCCCCTACCGACTTCGCGGTACGAACGCCCACTACCAGGTTGAAGAAAGGAGAGCCGTCAAAGCCCACTGCCTCGCTTTCGTAGATCGGTGACACGGCCAACTCACCAAACGCCTGCGCCAGCGCCTCCAGCCCGGCCCGAATATGGTGGTGGCGATCCACATTACTGCCGACACCGATAAAAACCTGAACCGGGCCAGCCATTACCAGACGCCCCGCTGGATCTTTACCCCCACCTGGCGGGCGGCAGGGACTGCACCGGGCTTCCACAGCGTGAGCCTCAGCCCTGGCACCGCAAACGTTGACATAAGCGAGGCAGCCAGTTTTTCAGCGGCGGTTTCCAGTAACGCAGGCTGACATCCCCTGAAGAAATCCTGCACATGTTCACTCACTGCCGCATAATCCAGGGCCTTGTGAACATCATCGGACGCTGCCGCAAGACGATTATCCCAGGCCATTTCCAGGTCAACGCGCAGCTCCTGGTGGATCTCCCGTTCCCATTCATAGACCCCGATCACCGTTTCTACGACCAGGCCCTCGATCAATACGCTGTCACTCACGGCGTTACTCCACCATTGCCTATTTGCTGATTGAACCACCGACAACAACGGGCTAAGGTCGGAAGTCCCGACTCAACAGGCCGCAAACAGGAAGCGCCCCGACCATGGATTCCATCAGCCAGCCGATACTGCTTATTGCCCTGTGTGGATTCGCCTATGCGGTCGGCTCGATCCTCTTCGCCATCCCGGTCTGTCGCCTGGGCGGCCTGACCGATCCCCGGGCACTTGGCTCCCGGAACCCCGGCGCTACCAATGTGTATCGCAGCGGCGGGCCGCTCCCTGCTGGCCTTACCCTGCTGCTGGACGCCCTGAAGGGCGCTGTCCCGGTCTGGCTCGCCGGCCATTACGGCTTTTCCGTCTTTGCCCAGGCCATGGTGGCCCTTTGTGCCGTCACCGGCCACATGGTGCCTGTATGGTACCGGTTCCAGGGCGGCAAGGGCGTTGCTACCGCCCTGGGCAGTGGACTTGTGCTGGCACCTCTGACCACTACCCTGTTGGCACTGATCTGGCTGGTCATCATTTGGCGCTGGCGCATCTCGGCCCTCGCCTCGGTGATCGCCATTGGCTCAGGGCCGGTAATCAGCGCCCTGTTCGAGCCGGAAACCCTGCCCCTGTTTGGCCTGCTGGCCATTGTTATCGTCATCCGTCACCGCAACAACCTGATCCGGCTTGCCCAGGGGCGGGAAAGCCGGTTCTAGCGTCCCGTTTACGGCGCCAGTCCGTCGAGACACTCGTCGGCAAGTCCCGGCAAGGTGTCCATAGGCCAGCGCGGCTTTGCCACGATCCGGTCGCCATCCCTCTGCCCCGCCAGCAACCGCTGACAGCCCGCATAGGCGATCATGGCCCCGTTATCGGTGCAGAACTCCGGCCGGGCGTAGAACACCGATGCGCCCTGCTTGCCGGCCATGGTTTCCAGGGCCGCCCGCAGGCGCCGGTTGGCGCTGACGCCCCCTGCCATGACCAGGCGGTCGCAATCCGCCGCTTCCAGCGCCCGCCGGCACTTGATCACCAGGGTATCCACTACCGCGCTTTCAAAGGCCAGGGCGATATCGGCGCGGGTCTGCTCTGTCCAGTTATCGGCTGCCTGCTCCGCGGTCACGGTATTGAGGGTATAGGTCTTCAGGCCACTGAAACTGAACTCCAGGCCCGGCCGATCAGTCATCGGGCGCGGGAAACGATAGACGCCCTCACGCCCCTGCTCTGCCAGTGCAGCCACCCTGGGCCCTCCCGGATAGTCCAGCCCCAACATCTTGGCGGCCTTATCGAACGCCTCACCGGCGGCATCGTCCACCGACTCACCAAGCAACTCATACTCACCGATGCCGGACACCTTCACCAACTGGGTATGCCCGCCGGACACCAGCAGCGCCACGAACGGAAATCCGGGCGGGTTGTCCTCAAGCATGGGCGCCAGCAGGTGCCCCTCCATGTGATGGACACCCAGCACCGGAATATCCAGCGCCAGGCCCAGGGCATGGGCAACCGAGCCGCCTACCATCAGCGCGCCGACCAGGCCGGGGCCTGCCGTGTAGGCAATTCCCGTGATATCACTACGCGTACAAACAGCCCGGTCCAGAACCTCGTCGCAGAGGGGCAGCAGCTTTTGGACATGGTCACGGGAGGCCAACTCTGGCACCACGCCACCGTAATCGGCGTGCATGTCCGTCTGGCTGAACAGCGCGTCCGCCAGTAGCCCCCTTTCACTGTCGTACAGGGCTACGCCGGTTTCGTCGCAGGAGGTTTCAATACCCAGAATCAGCATGGGGCGGGTACCTCGGGTCAGGTGTCTGTTAAATTTGGCGGCATTCTATCAGAAACACTGTCGATAGTTTCACCAGACAATTGACGATCAAGGTCCACTGGCGCTATCATTGCCGGCCTTAAATAGGACTGGCCGAAATTTGTCCAATATTTCAAACCGAATTCAAGGTAGGTGATTTTTAATGCCAGCTGTTAAAGTGAAAGAGAATGAACCGTTTGATGTAGCGCTGCGTCGTTTCAAGCGCTCCTGCGAGAAAGCAGGCGTACTGTCTGAAGTACGTCGTCGTGAGCACTATGAGAAGCCCACGGCTGTTCGCAAGCGTAAGGCTGCCGCTGCTGTCAAGCGTCATCTCAAGAAGCTTCAGCGGGAACAACGCAAGTTCGAGCGCCTGTACTAAGAAGAACGGTCCGGAACCCTGTACGGCAGGGTTTTGAACCTGTTCATGGCGCGAGAAGCCTGTCAGATTCATACTGGCAGGAGAGCGTGATACCAATGCCGTCGGGGCATAGTTCCGACGGCATTTTTCGCTGTGGCGTCGGGCAGTGTTGCCCCAAGCACAGGATAGGGAGTAGGCATGAGCGGACTGATCCCCCAGCAATTCATCGAGAACCTGCTGGACAGGACAGACCTTGCTGAGCTCATTGGCTCCCGCATTACCCTCAAGAAAGCCGGCGCCAACTATAAGGCCCGCTGCCCTTTCCATGACGAGAAGACCCCGTCGTTCAATGTCCGACCTGACAAGGGGTTCTATCACTGTTTCGGCTGTGGCGCCCATGGCGATGCTATCAGCTTTGTAAGGGAATTCGAGGGGCTCGACTTTACCGCCGCAGTCGAGGAACTGGCCCGGCGAGCCGGCCTGGAAGTACCCTACGACAAGGTTGCCAGCCAGCAGATCCGGCAAAGTCGCACGCTGACAGATGCCCTGGACTATGCCCGCGAGTTCTATCGCAACCGGCTGGCGAGCACCGAGGGTCAGCTGGCCAGGGAGTACCTGGCCGCAAGGGGTCTGGATGACGCTATTATCGAGCTTTACCAGCTCGGCTTTGCCCCGGGTGCCGGCACCGCCCTTTACAACGCGGCCAGCGAGGAACTACGCAAGCCGCTGATTGAAACGGGCACAGTTTCTGACCGCTACGGCAGGCCCAGGGACCTGTTCCGTAACCGGGTCATGTTTCCCATCCGCAACACCCGCGGCCGTACCGTGGCGTTCGGTGGACGCACCCTGGGAGATGACAAGGCCAAGTACATCAACTCGCCGGAATCCGATGCCTTCCACAAGAGCCGGGAAATCTACGGCCTGTTCGAGGCCCGGCAAGCGTTGCGGCACATCGACAAGCTGCTGGTAGTAGAAGGCTACATGGATGTCATAGCCCTGGCCCAGTTCGGCATTCACTATGCCGTTGCCGCCATGGGCACCGCCACCAACCAGGACAGCCTGGCAGCCCTGCTCAAGCAGACCCGGCACCTGGTGTTCTGTTTTGACGGCGATACCGCCGGCCATCGGGCTGCAGACCGGGCCATGGAAAATGCCCTGGAACTGCTGGAAGACGGCATTCACCTGCAGTTCCTGATGCTGCCGGAGGGCGAGGACCCGGACACGCTCATCCGCAAGGAAGGCGCCGAGGCATTCGAGAAACGCATACAACAGGCCCGCCCGCTGTCCCGCTACCTGTTTGACCGGATGCAGGAAGGCCTGGACCTGAGCCTGCCGGAGAACCAGGGGGAGCTGCGCTCGCGGGTCGAACCGCTGCTCAGCCGTATGCCCCGAGGCAGCCTGCGGGATGCCATGTGGCACGAAATGCTGCGACTTTGTCGGCCACCACGGACCTGGCAGCCCGGTAGCGCGGGACGAAACGGCGGCAACCGAAACCCGGGGCCTGCGCCATCGACACCACAGGAGCGGGTGCCGGTCCGCCTCAGCAAGAACCATATGGTCTGCCTTGCCATGCTGGAGGCACCGGAAATGGCCGTTGAACTCAAGGACCTGTGTCGCCAGGACCGGCAACTGGACAAGGCCGCCGGCTTCGCCGAATGGCTGGACCAGCAAGGCCTTCGCACCCGCAGACAGGTTTACCAGACCCTGGCACGCTCACCGGCGGACCAGGCAAGGTTCCGCTCGTTGTTTGACGGCATTGAACACCTGCCCGGACGAGAGGAAGCCCTCGACAGCGCCCGGGCACTGCTGGCCCCCAACGATGAGGCACGGCAGAAACAACGACTGAAGGCCCTGGCAGAGAAAGCCCGGGACCTAAACTTTGCCGACCTGGGCCCGGAAGAGCGGCAACAGCTCAAGGCTTCGCTATCAGCCCATCAGGGAAAACACGGATGAAACAAACAGGAAGGATCGAAGAATCAGGAGGTTTGGTGAGAAAAGATTGGAAGCAAAGGATTTTTTCAGTGCCCACTTGAAACCACGACCACTGATCACCATCTAACCATTCGGTGGCAGTCGTCTGGTGCGGCCGCTATAATGGTTGTTTAACTTTTTTCCTTTTTACCATCAAGTTCACAGGGTGTCTATGTCAGGCAATTCTCAGAAATCCCGTTTGAAAGACCTCATTGCCCGAGGAAAAGAGCAAGGTTACCTGACTTACGCCGAGGTCAACGACCACCTGCCTGAGGATATCGCGGATCCGGATCAGGTAGAAGACATAATCCGCATGATTAATGACATGGGCATCCAGGTCAGCGAGGAAACACCCGACGCTGATACGCTGCTCATGACTGAAGGCGACTCCACGGCCGACGAGGCCGCCGCTGCCGAAGCCGCGGCTGCACTGGCCGCCGTCGAATCTGACGCCGGCCGCACAACTGACCCGGTACGCATGTACATGCGTGAAATGGGCACCGTTGAGCTGTTGACCCGTGAAGGGGAAATCGTTATTGCCAAGCGCATCGAGGAAGGTATCCGCGATGTGATGGCTGCTATTGCCCATTTTCCCGGCACAGCCGGCACCGTTATCCAGGCCTACGACCGCATCATCGAGAACGAAGGCCGTATCAGCGATATCGTATCCGGCTTCCTGGATCCGGATGACGCCGAGCCGTTTATGGGCGAAGAAACCACGGATACATCTTCAAACGACGACACCGCTTCCGGCGACGACGACGATGACGACTCCGAAGAAGAAAAGGAGAGCGGCCCGGATCCCGAGGAAACCCGGCTGCGTTTCGAACTGCTTCGTGAAAAGCTCGCCGTGGCCGAAGAAAACCTGGAAAAACACGGTCGCGCCCACAAGAAGACCCAGGAGGCCCTTAACGAACTGGGGCAGGTGTTCGCCCCGTTCAAGCTGGCTAACAAGGCCTTTGATGAGCTGGTCAACGTGGTACGTTCCACCAATGAGGTGGTCCGCGAGAACGAGCGCGCCGTGATGCGAATCTGCGTGCGGGAATGCCGCATGGACCGGAAAGAGTTCATCAAGTCGTTCCCCGGTAACGAAACCAACCTGGACTGGGCGCCCAAGATTGCCCGCTCCAAGAAGCCCTACGCTTCGGCGATTAACGAACGCCTGGACGAAATCGTGCGCCTGCAGAAGCGCATCGCCAACGTACAGAGCGAAGTGGACCTGGCAATCCCTGACATCAAGGAAATCAACCGCCGGGTGTCCATTGGTGAAGCCAAGGCCCGTCGCGCCAAGAAAGAAATGGTCGAGGCTAACCTGCGACTGGTTATCTCCATCGCCAAGAAGTACACCAACCGCGGCCTGCAGTTCCTGGACCTGATCCAGGAAGGCAACATCGGCCTGATGAAGGCGGTGGACAAATTTGAGTACCGTCGCGGCTACAAGTTCTCCACCTACGCCACCTGGTGGATCCGTCAGGCCATCACCCGCTCTATCGCGGACCAGGCCCGCACCATCCGGATTCCGGTGCACATGATCGAGACGATCAACAAGCTCAACCGTATCTCCCGCCAGATGCTGCAGGAGATGGGCCGCGAGCCGACGCCGGAAGAGCTGGGCGAACGCATGGAAATGCCGGAAGACAAGATCCGCAAGGTGCTGAAGATTGCCAAGGAGCCGATCTCCATGGAGACCCCCATCGGCGATGATGAAGACAGCCATCTGGGGGATTTCATCGAGGACATCCAGGCCCTTTCACCGGTGGATTCCGCCACCGCCGAAGGCCTGCGGGAAGCCACCCGCTCCGTCCTCGCCGGTCTCACAGCCCGGGAGTCCAAGGTACTGCGCATGCGTTTCGGCATCGAGATGAACACGGACCACACCCTGGAAGAAGTCGGCAAGCAGTTCGACGTCACCCGGGAGCGGATCCGCCAGATCGAAGCCAAGGCCCTGCGCAAACTGCGTCACCCGTCACGGTCTGACCACCTGCGCGGCTTTATCGACGACCAGGGCAACGGATAAATCCAACCCCACAGTAGCGGGCGCCATTCCTCAACGGTATAATGGCGCCCGCTTCGTTTCTGGCAGGCAACTTTCCAAAAAGAGCTTTGTGCTCAGTTGGTTAAACTGCCATGCAGTAAATTTGGGCCTATAGCTCAGTTGGTTAGAGCAGGGGACTCATAATCCCTTGGTCGCTGGTTCGAGTCCAGCTGGGCCCACCACTCCCCCTTTCTACCGATTTCCTCCTGTTCATGGGACTATAGTTTGTCCGGTTTGGCCAAACTATAGTAGAAGTTATGACCTACCTTGTCCGCGGCGAAAACAGCCTTAGAGCAGTGGACTTCCCCCAATAGATCCGCATGTTATCCCTTCGGTTACGCCATCATATTGCGACCGAAGAGTGCCACCACAAATCGACCGCTTCGGTCGCAAAGCGAACGTTCAAATTTTGGACAGTGCTAGCATTGACCAGAGCCGGAGCGATTAACCGGCACAGCAGGACAACTGCTTTACATCCTTGGTGAACGTTTGCGCACAGAGCTTGAGTCCTTCAACCATGGTCAGATAAGGGAACAAGTCATCGCCGATTTCCTGAACAGTTAAACCTGCTCGTAACGCCATCACTGCCGTTTGGATAATTTCACCACCTTCCGCTGCGACAACCTGCACCCCGAGCAAACGACCTGACGTGCGCTCTGCCACCATTTTAATAAAGCCTTGGGTGTCAAAATTGACTAGCGCACGCGGCACGTTTGCCAAGTCGAGCAGTCGGGTGTCCACGCTATAACCCCTTGCAACTGCTTCGGCTTCAGTGAGGCCAACGGTGGCAACTTGGGGATCGGTAAACATGACCCCGGGCATGGCACTGAGGTCGAGTTTGGCCTCGCCTCCCGTCATGTTGATGGCGGCTCGGCTGCCTCCGGCAGCGGCGACATAGACAAACTGCGGTTGGTTGGTGCAGTCTCCGGCAGCGTATATTCCGGGGGTCGTGGTTTGCAGATGCTCATCCACCTGAATTGCGTCGCGTGAGGTTTCCACGCCAATGCTAGCCAGGTTCAGGGCCTCGGTATTGGGCGTTCGACCGGTCGCCACCAGTAGTTGGTCGGCTCGCAAGGTGCCGGCAGGCGTCTCGACGATAAACTCGTTGTCGCTATAGTCCACGTTGCTGGGCGTGGTCTGGCGAAGCACCTCAATCCCTTCCCGTTTAAAAGCCGCCTCTATGGCCTCTCCGATCGTAGGATCTTCGCTGGACAACACACGGCTCCGGGCTAAAACGGTAACCTTGCTGCCGAGTCTGGCGAATGCCTGAGCCAATTCCAAGGCAACGAAACCGGCACCAATCACGATCAGCCGTTTGGGAACGGTATCCAGCGCCAAGGCACTGGTTGATGTCAGGTAAGGAGTGTCTGCCAGCCCCGTTA
>Ga0098066_1000335_pt1 | contig 14385 bp, 14 predicted proteins | sample 25BtaG_FD_76332 | JGI IMG/M metagenome (GOLD analysis project Ga0098066, IMG submission 76332) | Marine viral communities from Cariaco Basin, Caribbean Sea - 25B_WHOI_OMZ_CsCl | ecosystem: Environmental > Aquatic > Marine > Oceanic | place: Caribbean Sea: Cariaco Basin | collected 2014-11-08
AGCTCTTCGCCCAGAAAAAGAACTGAACCGAATCCAACAAGAGATGTGAGGGAGATGACTCATGGCTGAAGCAAAGAAACTCGGTGGTGCCGGCCTGCGCGGGCAGGTCGCTGGTGAAACCGCCCTGTGTACCGTGGGCAAGTCCGGTGCCGGCCTGACCTACCGTGGCTACGACATTGCCGACCTGGCGGAGAAAGCCCAGTTCGAGGAAATCGCGTACCTGCTGCTGCGTGGCAAACTGCCCAACCGCAAGGAGCTGGACGAGTACACGCAGAAGCTGCAAAGCCTGCGTGGCCTGCCGGACGCCCTGAAGACTGTGCTGGAGCAGATCCCCAAAGACGCCCACCCGATGGATGTCATGCGTACCGGCTGTTCCATGCTGGGCAACCTGGAAACCGAGCAGGACTTCTCCGAGCAGGACGACAAGATTGACCGCATGCTGGCGGTGTTCCCGTCCATCATCACCTACTGGTACCGCTTCGCCCACGAAGGCGTGCGTATTGAGACCGAGAGCGACGTGGACTCCATCGGTGGCCACTTCCTGGAGCTGCTGCACGGCAAGAAGCCCAGCGAGCTGCACGAGCGGGTGATGAACGTTTCCCTGATCCTGTATGCAGAGCACGAGTTCAACGCCTCCACCTTCACGGCCCGTGTGTGTGCGTCGACCCTGTCTGATATTCACAGCTGTGTTACCGGCGCCATCGGCTCCCTGCGTGGTCCGCTGCACGGCGGTGCCAACGAGGCCGCCATGGAACTGATCCAGAAGTTCCAGACCCCGGATGAGGCCGAAGAGGGCCTGATGGGTATGCTGGAGCGCAAGGAAAAGATCATGGGCTTTGGTCACGCCATCTACAAGGAATCCGATCCCCGCAACGCGATCATCAAACAGTGGTCGAAGAAGCTGGCGGACGAAGTGGGCGACACCGTGCTGTACCCGGTATCCGTTCGCTGCGAAGAAGTCATGTGGCGCGAGAAGAAGCTGTTCTGTAACGCTGACTTCTTCCATGCGTCTGCCTATCACTTCATGGGCATTCCCACCGAGCTGTTTACCCCCATCTTCGTGATGTCCCGGGTATCCGGCTGGACGGCCCACGTGAAAGAGCAGCGCGCCAACAACCGGATTATCCGCCCCAGCGCCGACTACACCGGCCCGGCGGACGCCAAGTGGGTGCCCATTGACGAGCGCCCGTAAAAGATCTGTCATCGCCCGCTAACCAGGGCGGGCCAGCACACTGATGGATCGGCACTGTGATGGAGGTCTTTTGGAGCAGCGCCAGGGATGGCGCGGTAGCAAGGTCGGTCAAGGGACGACCGTGAATTGCGGCGGAAAAAGACCTCCACCATAGGGCCAGCCCCCCAGGCCTGATGCACGCCAACCAGACGCCCCCGAGAGAGCCAAGAATCATGAACACCCAATATCGCAAGAACCTCCCAGGCTCAGACCTGGACTATTTCGACACTCGCCAGGCGGTAGAAGACATCCAGCCCGGCGCCTGGGCCAAGCTGCCCTACACCTCCCGTATCCTGGCCGAGCAGCTGGTTCGCCGCTGCGAGCCGGCCGCGCTGACCGATTCGCTGAAGCAGCTTATCGAACGCAAGCGGGACCTGGACTTCCCCTGGTACCCGGCGCGGGTCGTGTGCCATGACATCCTGGGCCAGACTGCCCTGGTGGACCTGGCCGGTCTGCGCGACGCTATCGCAGAGAAGGGCGGCGATCCCGCCAAGGTTAACCCGGTGGTACCGACACAGCTGATCGTTGACCACTCCCTGGCGGTTGAACACGCCGGCTTCGAGAAGGACGCCTTCGAGAAGAACCGTGAGATCGAGAACCGCCGTAACGACGATCGCTTCCACTTCATCAACTGGACCAAGACCGCCTTCGAGAACGTGGACGTGATCCCGCCGGGCAACGGCATCATGCACCAGATCAACCTGGAGAAGATGTCTCCGGTGGTTCAGGTTCGGGACAATGTGGCTTTCCCGGACACCTGCGTGGGCACCGACAGCCATACTCCGATGGTCGATGCCCTCGGCGTTATCTCGGTCGGTGTTGGCGGCCTGGAAGCGGAAAGCGTCATGCTTGGCCGTGCCTCCATGATGCGCCTGCCGGACATCGTGGGCGTGGAACTCAAGGGCAAGCTGCGCCCGGGTATTACCGGTACCGACATGGTACTGGCCCTGACCGAGTTCCTGCGCAAGGAGCGGGTAGTGGGTGCCTACCTGGAGTTCTATGGCGAAGGCGCCGACAGCCTGACCGTGGGCGACCGGGCGACCATCTCCAACATGACCCCGGAGTACGGCGCCACCGCCGCCATGTTCTACATCGACGGCCAGACCATCGACTACCTCAAGCTCACCGGTCGTGAAGACGAGCAGGTGGCCCTGGTCGAGAAGTACGCAAAACACACCGGCCTGTGGGCGGATGACCTGAAAACCGCCGAGTACGAGCGGGTACTGACGTTTGACCTGAGCAAGGTAGAGCGCACCCTGGCGGGCCCGTCCAACCCCCACGCCCACCTGCCCACCAGCGAGCTGGCCAAGCGCGGCATTGCCGGTGAATGGGAGCAGGAAGAGGGCAAGATGCCGGATGGCGCGGTGATCATCGCCGCCATCACCAGCTGCACCAACACCAGCAACCCCCGCAACATGGTGGCTGCCGGCCTGATTGCCCGGAACGCCAATAAACTGGGCCTGACCCGCAAGCCGTGGGTGAAGTCCTCCCTGGCGCCGGGCTCCAAGACCGTCAAGATGTACCTGGAAGAAGCCAACCTGCTGCCGGAACTGGAAAACCTCGGTTTTGGCGTGGTGGCGTTTGCCTGCACCACCTGTAACGGCATGAGCGGCGCCCTGGATCCGAAAATCCAGCAGGAAATCATCGACCGTGACCTGTACTCCACGGCGGTGCTGTCTGGTAACCGTAACTTCGATGGCCGTATCCACCCCTACGCCAAGCAGGCCTTCCTGGCCTCACCGCCGCTGGTGGTGGCCTACGCCATCGCCGGTACCATCCGCTTTGATATCGAGAAGGACGCCCTGGGCTACGACAAGGACGGCAACCCCATCACCCTGAAAGACATCTGGCCCAGCGATGAAGAAATCGACGCCATCGTCAAGACAGCGGTGAAGCCGGAGCAGTTCCGTCAGACCTACATCCCCATGTTCGACGTGTCCAAGGATGCCCGCAACCTGGTCAGCCCGCTGTACGAGTGGCGGCCCCAGAGCACCTACATCCGTCGTCCGCCGTACTGGGAAGGTGGCATGGTGGGGGAGAAGTCCCTCAAGGGCATGCGTCCGCTGGCGATCCTGCCGGACAACATCACCACCGACCACCTGTCGCCGTCCAATGCGATCCTGATGGACAGCGCCGCCGGTGAATACCTGCACAAGATGGGCCTGCCGGAGGAAGACTTTAACTCCTACGCCACCCACCGGGGCGACCACCTGACCGCCCAGCGTGCCACCTTCGCCAACCCGAAGCTGTTCAACGAAATGGTGCGGGACGAGAATGGCAACGTGAAGCAGGGCTCCCTGGCCCGCATCGAGCCGGAAGGCAAGGTCACCCGTATGTGGGAAGCCATCGAAACCTACATGGATCGCAAGCAGCCGCTGATCATCATCGCCGGCGCCGACTACGGCCAGGGCTCTTCCCGTGACTGGGCCGCCAAGGGCGTGGCGCTGGCGGGCGTCGAAGCCATCGTGGCGGAAGGTTTCGAGCGCATCCACCGGACCAACCTCATCGGCATGGGTGTGATGCCCCTGCAGTTTGAGGAAGGCACCACCCGTGACACCCTGGCACTGGACGGTACGGAAACCTACGACGTGGAAGGCACCGCCGCACCGGGCGCGGAACTGACCCTGGTTATCCACCGCAAGAACGGCAGCACCGAGCACGTCGCGGTGATCTGCCGCCTGGATACCGCGGAGGAAGTAGAGATCTACAAGGCCGGCGGTGTGCTGCAGCGCTTCGCCCAGGATTTCCTGGAATCCGAAGGCGCTGCCTGAGGCCTCAGCCAAGTTCCTACACCTCCGCCCAATGTTCCCTCTCCCTAGACGGGAGAGGGTCAGGGAGAGGGTGAAGCAGGCGACTCCACAAGCCAGAACCAAACACAGGTACCAGAATGAGTAACGTACCCCAGGTAAAAATCCCCGCCACCTACATGCGTGGCGGCACCAGCAAGGGCGTGTTCTTCAACATCGAAGACCTGCCCGAGCGCTGCCAGCAACCCGGTGAGGCCCGTGACAAACTGCTGATGCGCGTCATCGGCAGCCCCGATCCCTACGAAAAACAGATCGACGGCATGGGTGGCGCCACCTCCAGCACCAGCAAGACCGTGCTGCTGGCCAAAAGCCAGAGCGAAGACCACGACGTGGACTACCTCTTTGGCCAGGTCGGCATCGACAAGGCCTTCGTGGACTGGAGCGGCAACTGCGGCAACCTGTCCGCGGCGGTGGGGCCCTTCGCCATCACCAACGGCCTGGTGGACAAGAGCCGGATACCGGACAACGGCATCGCCACGGTTCGCATCTGGCAGGCCAATATCGGCAAGACCATTGTTGCCAGGGTCCCCATGACCAACGGTGAAGTGCAGGAAACCGGTGACTTCGAGCTGGATGGCGTGACCTTCCCGGCGGCAGAAGTCGCCGTGGAATTCATGGACCCGGCCGACGGTGAGGGCGCCATGTTCCCCACCGGCAATGTCGTGGACGACCTGGAAGTGCCCGGCGTGGGCACCCTCAAGGCCACCATGATCAATGCCGGCATCCCCACCATCTTCGTTAATGCCGAAGACATCGGGTACGAAGGCACCGAGCTGCAGCCGGCCATCAACGGCGACCCGGAAGCCCTGGCCCGTTTCGAACTGATCCGTGCCCACGGCGCGGTGAAGATGGGGCTGATAAAGACCCCGGAGGAAGCCGCAAACCGTGGCCACACGCCCAAGGTAGCTTTTGTAGCGCCGCCAAAGGATTACGTCAGCTCATCAGGTAAAGATATCAAGGCCGGCGATGTTGATGTACTGGTCCGCGCCCTGTCCATGGGCAAACTGCACCACGCCATGATGGGCACCGCTGCGGTGGCTATTGCAACGGCCGCTGCGGTACCCGGCACGCTGGTGAACCTGGCGGCCGGGGGCGGGGACCGCACCTCCGTCACCTTTGGACACCCGTCCGGGACCTTGCAGGTGGGGGCTGAGGCCTCCCAAGTGAACGGGCAGTGGACGGCGACCAAGGCGGTGATGAGTCGTAGTGCCCGGGTGCTTATGGAAGGTTGGGTGAGGGTGCCAGGGGACTCGTTCTAGGCGCTCTGATCAGACTCGAAGCAGGATTGGTCTCCTGACTGATTGCCGCCAGTGCCCTTGGGCATGGCGGCTTTTTTCGTGTTCACGATCCAGGCCCGTCCGGTTATCCGAAATCAAAGACGACAGCGGCAAACACGAGCAATACAAAGCCATGCCCGGCAATCATAAACACCCATGCCCGGAGCTGGTCAGCCCGTGTTGTATACCGTTTTACATCTGAGGTATTGAGCTGTCGATTGTCTATCTCGTTAAAAAAGGACTCTGGTAACGCGACAGCGTATGCGTACCAGACCAGCCGGCCCCCGACGCCGTCCCAGGGGCAGGGGCGAGGCTTACCTTCAGCCATGATCGCTTTCTCGATCTTCGCCATGGACAACCGGCCGAATACCAGCCAGGAAACCATCGCCGTCAGCAGACAGCCGGCGAAAACAAATGCAAAAATCAGCTCTCCGTCCACCCGTCAGTCGCCCGTAAAGTAGTCGTAGATTTTTCCGAATAGGTTTTGTCCACGTTCGTCGGCTTGATAAGCCGCATAGGCTCCGATAGCAACGGCGGAACCGATCATCAAGCCCCATCCCCAGGGTGTGGCTGCCAGCGCGACTCGTGCCATGGTCATCGCAACGGTCTTACCAGTGACGAAACCTGCTGAGGTAGCTCCAGCCAGTCCGCCCGTTTGCGCGACCAGTTCACGTTCCCACTCATCCTCATTCCGATAGCTTCGGTATACTGCGTTCGCGCGCAAACCTACATCCGCCACTATGATGCCTCGCCCGGCATACTGCAGGCCTTGAGAAAAGCGACTGACAGCCCGCCCCTCATTCATGTCTGCCACATGGATACCGCGTCCCTTATGTCTCTCAGCCAATCTGACGCCCCTGTCAGCTCCCGTGATCGCGCTGCCTTTATTTAGGCCAAAGTCGGAACGGGGTGCCAGTCGGCGCAGTTCCTGCTGGAAATACCGATTTAGACGCTCGTAAGCTGAGCGAACGTTTTGCCTAAGTTGGGCTTTTGTCCGGGAAGGGCCTCGTCCCACACGCGTGAAGTTATTCAGCTTAACGAGCGCATCCTGATATTGGCTGAGCGCGTTCATAAAGCTGTCTGTCCTTGCGCCAAGCACTGTGGCTCCCATACCAGCGACAGAGTTGCTCTTGCTGGCACTGTCTGGATTCAACTGGCTTTGAACCCAATCAATGAATAACGCCAGGCGGACTGTGTCCTGACCATGCTGGTCGACACAACAACCGAGCCGCTCCCTGGACTTCTCGGTGAGGCTGTTAAGCATGTTGCTAATCGCCAGATCCTGCGGATTAGGGTCGACCGCCAGGCAATAGGCATAGTCTTTGGCAACCGACTGGCAGCCGAACATGGCCTGACGAGCTCTGGCATAGTCATCGAAAGAGGCTGACGGTTCACAAAAATCGGAAAGGGTCGACGAATGTCGGGGAATGACAATATCTGTCATGGTGCGGTTCCTGTATCTGTCCTTGAAATTGCCCCTCCCCAACAAACCAGTGTTCATCGGGATAGCAGGAGCTTCCTTATATCGTGTGTTCTTTGTCGAACAAGGGACAACGTCATGCGCTCAATCTACGAGCTAAGGAATAGTATTCCATACCGTCCCCGGTCCAGCAACAGGTAGCGGTATACGAATTTGGGTATCCGTCGGGACCTTGTAGCTCTGGGCTGAGGCCTCCCAGGTTAACGGGCAGTGGACTGCGACCAAGGCTGTGATGAGCCGTAGCGCCCGGGTGCTTATGGAAGGTTGGGTGAGGGTGCCTGGGGACTCGTTCTAGGCGCCTTGTCCAGACTCAAAGCAGGATTGGTCTCCTGACTGATGGCCGCCAGTGCCCTATGGGCCTGGCGGCTTTTTTGCTTCTGAGGCCCGTGTAATCACTCAGGCCTTGCCAGCCACCCTGTATCCCGCAAAGCCCCCGACTACAATAAATCCAAGGCTAACAAGCAGGAAGATTTTGAAATTGCGAGTCGCTTCATCTTCACCCTGGTAGAGCGGACCCCAGATTGAACCGGCGAGGTAGAATAGGGCTATGCTGAGCAGGAGGCCGATGATGGCAAACAGGACGGTAAGGAATACGGCTCTCACGCTTCAGCCCTCCAGAACAAAATTTCCTTCGATTTCTCATAGTCTGACCAGACACCATCAATTGATAGGCCAGTTGCGATGCGGAACCACGAACTCCAGTCGGTCAACCGGGAGCCATTCCATAGGTCAATATGATCGCCAGTTGGATTGTTCTCGGGATCGCTCGTTCTCAACCAGTAATCCTTGAAGAAAATGATCCCCTTGTTACCTGAAATGTGCTTTTTGAAGCCATCTACGGGGATGCTCTGTGCTGCAGCAAGGCCCGCTGGACGTACTTTCTTCAGAGCCTGGGCCATCTGCTCAGCGCGTAGAACATGCCCATGGGAATTCGCGTGATGCCAGCAATGTTCAGCACCAGGTAGGGTGGTGGTGTCAAAGCCGCAAAGTGCGAGGGCATTACCGACACGAATAGCGCACTGGTTAGAGAAAGCCGGTTTGTTTTCTACGATGCAGGGACTATCGACACCGCTGACGGTGGCGTGGTTTGACCATAGGTCGTCGAATTTGATCATGAGCACGGTCCTTGTGGGCATTGGGTTCCTGATGACCAGAAGATAATACTATTAAAAATGGCTGGAGTATGAGACCCGAGTTGCTCGACTTTGGAGGTTTTCGATGTTCTGGTTTCGAGCTTCTTCAGCGGGTGTATTAGTTCGAAGTGGGCCTTTTGGTTTTTCCTTTGCGGATGGTCTTTGTTGTTTGCGGAGTGTGACTTGACGGGATAGTGTTGCATCTAACCGTTTGTTAATGTCTCCTTGGGCGAATTCCACAGAATGCCGCGGTACTTTCACCCCGAGTGCAAAGGCCATCCCGGGTGGAACGGCGACCATTCGCCTGCGAAATCGCAGGTCAGGCATCAGCTCGACGGGGGTTTTAAATGCAGCCAGGGATTGGGTGTCAGGTAACCGGCGGGGCGGTAGCGTGCCTGGTGGGGCCTGTGCGACAGTTAAAGCCGGTCTATGGGGCTAACCATTCCACGTTCGTGCAGACCAACAACGTGCGTATAGATCTGCGTTGTTTCGATGGAGTTATGGCCCAGGATCTCCTGAATAGCACGAAGGTCAGTCCCCTGCCGAAGTAGCTCTGTCGCGAAAGAGTGCCTGAAAGTGTGGCACGAGACCCGCTTGTTAATACCCGCCCTTTCACTTGCCCGCTTGACTGCCCGTTGAAGCTGACGCTCGTCCACATGGTGTCTGCGCTTCGTACCGCTGCGCGGGTCAGTGGAGTAATGCCGAGCCGGAAACAGATACTGCCACCCGAGCTCAAAAGGCGCATTCGGGTATTTTCTGGCCAGCGCGTCCGGTAGATAGACACTGCCGTAACCGGCCTTCAGGTCGCATCGATGAAGCTCCGTTACCCATCGAATTTGCTCAGCCAGCTTACTTTGTACCCGCTCCGGCAACAGTGTTCTTCGGGCTTTTCCCCCTTTGGCTTCCTGCACCCAGAGGGCCTGGTTCTCGATGTCGATGTCTTTGACCCGCAGCCGAACCACCTCCATGAGTCGTAACCCACAGCCATACATTAGTTGAACCATCAAGCCGTGGGTACCAGAGAGGTGCAAAAGCACGCGGGCGACTTCGGCACCTGAAAGCACTGTCGGCAGCTTGCGCCCGCCCGCTGCTTTCCGGAAGTTCAGGTCGGGTATGTCCTGCTTCAGAAACTCGCGGAACAGAAACACCAGCGCGTTCAGTGCGGTTTTCTGCGTATTGATTGAACAATGCTGATCAACCGCCAGGTAGCTGAGGAAAGCCTGGATATCATGAGCATCAAGCTGATCGTGGGATCGATACTGGCTGAAACGAATAAACCTCCGGATCCAGGCGCAGTAGGTTTTCTCCGTTCGGTAGGCCAGACCGCGAGCACGGATGAATGTACGAAGTCGATCCAGAAAACGAGGTGATTGAGAGGATACTGGTGGTGGCACGTCCATGGCGACAATAGTTCCTGAAACATTACTGTATAGGTGTACAGTATCCGGCATGGCGAGGGCGTGATTTAGGTCACATTTATGCTCGAATTTGATGTTTTTTACGGATATCCGGGGGATATTCAGCCACTTCTGGCGTTATATTCGAAATATACCGTCATTTTTGTCGTTTTTTTCGGAATGGATATGCAGGGTTTAAAATTGCTTTGTGATGACAACCCCTTGATATAATAGACATTAAATTTCATTCCCGGCAACGGGCATGCCCAGAAATATTGCCATTATTGACGTAGAATAAACTGTTATGCAATCAAGGAGGACAAGTTACGTGATCACTGACCGAGAAACTGAACTGGCTGAGCGACTAATCAAGCTACATGACGGAAGGAGCTATCGGGAACTCCAAGAAATGTCGGCGCTACCTAAGGACCCGAATGACGATGGGAAGATCACTGAAGACATGTATCTGGATATGTGTCGGGATATAGAGAACGAAATGGGTGCGTTGGAAAGCATCGAGTCTATAGATTGCCTACCGAGAAATGAGTCCAAGTTGACGTTGTGGAAGGCGAAGTACAGCAAAAGTGATATCAAAGTGTTTTGGGCGATTGGATTCGACTCGGAGACACTGAAAGTTCAAGACGTTTTGGTCCAATGGTAAATGCATAACAAGGCCAGTCACGGCGACGTCTACTACATTGCGGCTTCGCCTTCATTCCGTAGCCGCGCATGCTGGCTGGCGTTGGGCGTCATGGGCGGGTGTGCTATTTTTGGAACCGATGGAATAGGATAAAGGCTATGAAACCGATTTTATGGGTATTGATCGCAATTTTTGGTCTGACTACGGTCGTTCATGCACAGACACGGTGCAGTACCGACTACTTTGGAAATACAACATGTAGAAGTAGCGATGGTACAACGATGCGGGGAACAACAGATTATTTCGGGAACGAGACTTGGAGAGACAACCGGGGAAACACCATACGAGGCAATACCGATTACTTTGGAAATAAGACATACAGAGACAATCGGGGAAACACAATGCGTGGGACAACCGACTATTTTGGCAACGAGACGTGGCGAGATAATCGCGGCAATACAACTCGTGGAACGACAGATTACTTTGGGAATCGGACGTATAGGGATAACCGGGGCAATACGACTCGGTGCTCCACTGATTACTTTGGAAATACAACGTGTAGATGACGCCCAACAATGCGCTCCAGCCGACCGTCAACCCGCTGCGCGGCTTGTCGTCGGCTGAGCTTCAGCGTTATGTGTAGGTGCCGATGAACTGGAGAGAGATGGACCTATTCCGGGGAATTGATCTGAATGACTCGTTCGTACTCGGGTGGCATTCCGAGGACGATCGCTTGGTTTTCGACCTGGAAATGAGTATTTGGCCAGAATCGGAGTATTACCATGCACCCAAGGAGCGGGAATACACCTGCTACCGGAGAGGCACTTTGATATTCGAGGGGTTTAAATCCGTAAAGGGATTGCTACCGATGGCTGAGGCGAGAAGTTCCAACGACGCCTCGGGTGAGGCTGACTACGGCAACATTGATACATTAGTGATTCGGCCTGGGAGCGCTCAAATCATCGGAGATTTTGGCTCTGTCGAGATAGCGGGAGGCACCTGTGCTTTATCCATCAGCACATAACCAGTGCAGGCACGGCGACGCCCATTACATTGCGCCTTCGGCTCCATTCCATGGGCGCGCATGCTGCAAGCGTTATGGAGATGCTCACTCTAGAGCGGGAAGCAATATCAATCAACTGGAGGCAAGATGAAGTTAGCGAAAGCACATATCAAAGAGTTCCGTAGTATCAACGATTCCACGGAGTTCGAAATTAATGATATCACTTGCCTCGTGGGGAAGAATGAGTCAGGGAAAACGGCAATTTTACGAGCCCTGTATAAGCTCAACCCCATAATTGAAGAACATGGTTATTTCGATGTTACGGATGACTATCCTAGAAGAGATGTTTCCGACTACGAAGAGGCTGTAGAAGAGGGGGAGCGCGAGCCTGCAGTAGTCGTCACTGCTACTTATGAGTTAGAAAACGAGGACATTTTTGCAGTCCAGGCAATCTATGGTGACGAGTGCTTCGCCTCAAGCAATCCGATAGTTTCACTTTCAAAAGATTACGATAATAAGCGAACATTCGGCGAGCTTAAGCTTAACCAAGAAAAAGCAGTGCAGCACCTGATCAGATCGACTGATTTATCCGCTACAGTAAGTGAGCAAGCGCTGGCAGCTGGCTCTGTTTCTGAGGTTTACACTATTATCGAAGAGGCTGAGCAAACAGACGCTGCACAATCGTTGTTACGCAAGATTGAACCAATAAAGGAAAACGGACTTAGGTACGTCGTTTATAACGAGATATTAAGAAGTAGAATCCCGAAGTTCTTATACTTCGACGACTATTACCAGATGAAAGGTCAAGATAATGTAGAAGCCCTTCAAAAAAGACGTGCAGAGGGTAAGTTAATTGAGTCAGATCACCCCTTGCTTGGCTTGCTGTCTCTTGCAAAGCTAAAATTAGACGAGCTGTCAGATCCAAAGCGCACCGAAGCGCTATTATCAAAGTTAGAGGCAGCTGAAAACCAGCTTACCTCAAGAGTGCTCAAGTATTGGTCGCAGAATAAGCACATACGGCTCAAGTTTGATATTAGGCCTGCGCAGCCAGAGGACCCTGAAGGGATGAGGTCAGGAACCAATATCTGGGGTCGTGTAGTAGACACTAAGCACATGGTCAGTACGCCTTTGCGGACCCGGTCTAGAGGTTTTGTATGGTTCTTCTCTTTTCTGGCTTGGTATTCCGAACTGAAAAGGAATAAGGAGAATCTAATCCTACTTCTGGATGAGCCAGGATTATCCCTGCATGCGAAGGCACAAGCAGATCTTCTGGAGTATTTTGAGCGTGAATTGCGCCCCCATCATCAGGTTATTTACTCGACACACTCTCCGTTTCTAGTGGATTCGACTCGATTTGATCGAGTTCGCATTGTGCAAGATATCAGTGTCGAAACATCTGACGAAATGGTGCCTAAAGAGAAAGAAGGAACCAAGGTCACTACGGAAATTTTGGAAGCGACTGAGGATAGCCTATTTCCGCTACAAGGTGCTCTAGGTTATGAGATTCACCAAACATTATTTGTAGGGCCAAATAATCTTGTAGTGGAGGGTGTTTCTGATCTTTTGTATTTGCAAACAGTTTCGTCATTACTCCAAGAGAGCGGAGAAGATGGGCTCAGTGATCATTGGACAATTACTCCCGTAGGCGGCTCAGATAAAGTATCGACCTTTGTTTCGCTGATTGGCTCCCAAAGAAAATTGAATGTTGCGGTTCTGATCGACTACCAAAAAAAGGATAAGCAAAGCATTGATAATATTTTTAAGAAGAAGCTGCTTCAGAAGAAGTCCGTGCTTACTTATGCGGATTTTACTGATGGAGACGAGGCCGATGTGGAGGATATGTTTAATGAAGGTTTTTACCTAAAACTGGTAAATAAGGAATATGGAATAAACATATCTGTGTCTGATCTGAGAAAAGGTAAAGGGCGAGTAGTAAAAAAAGTAGAGGAGTATCTAGAAAAGCACCCTCTACCAAATGGGGTTAAATTCAACCACTATCGTCCTGCCAAATATTTTGCATCAAAGATTGGCGAGCTGAAGAAAGATTTAAGTGATTCACAACTTGACCGATTCAGGCAGGCATTTGGCTCTCTCAATGACCTCATCTAACCATTGCAAGCCATAACAATCGGCTGCACAGCGACCAGTTTTCCGCCGCTTCGCGGCTACAAACTGGCGCGTGAGCCGGGCGTTATATTTGAAGGAGACTATGTCGTACGGAGTCATACTAGCCAAGATTCTTCCTCAAAAATACGTGGCTGACTTCCTTGACGGAAACCTGTACATGAATACGGACGCGTATTTCGTTACGGTTGAATCGTCTGATGCACTCCGGTCAGATACTCATGAAGGAGTGGATGAAGCGTGGCAATTCAAAGAAATCTCCATTCGAGACAGCTCCGGTAACTGGACGCCGATTGGCGGTGCGCAAAGCCCGTTGATGTACCGGTACGGAGAAAAAGAAAGCCGAAACATCCTCTGTATGTACATGTTTACTGATAAGCCCGACTTTCATTTCGATGAACGAAATATTGGCTTCGGGGATGCGGCTGTGATCATAACCGACTTAAAAGAGTTTGTGAGGCGCTACAAGGCAGCAGCACAAGACGCCGGGAAGCGGCTGCTACACGGTCCGGTCGATTACGTCGATAAACGTGACTATCATGGCCAAATGGGGCCTTTCCGCAAGTTCTCGGAGTACCAATATCAAAGCGAATTTCGCTTTGTTCTGTTCGGTGAGAACGGAGAACCGCCCAAGCCCCTAAAGTTTTCTGTGGGCGATATCAGAGACATTGCGATGGTTTTCTCAAGCAACCAATTACCGGAGTTGCCAAAGGTAAAGTCTCAGGATGGTCGCAACTAAATATAACCAGGCCAGGCACGGCGACGCCTTTTTCGTTGCGGCTTCGCCTTCACTACAAAGGCGCGCATGCTGGCATGCGTTAAGCAGTAAAAGGTAAGCACGAGCAATGGCAAATAATTGGAACATCCCGGACTGGCTCGAAAAAGAGATCCGAGTACGCGATACGGTATGCGTCTATTGCGGCAATGAGTTTACCCCTGCGAAAGTATCGAGAAGGTCTGCGGCTAGCTGGGAACATATCATCAACGATGCCAACATTATTACTCGGGAAAATATTGCTCTCTGTTGCTGTGGCTGCAATGCCAGCAAAGGCCAAAAATCACTATCCGCCTGGCTGCAAACCAAGTACTGCAAAGACCGTGGCATCACACCAGAAAACGTGGCTCCGGTAATAAAGCAGGCTATTGAGCGTGGCCTGTAGTTTTATGCTTAACAAATAAGGATAGGTCGCGCACCGCCGCGACCTGATCCGGTGTTGGACGAGCCCGGTGCTTCATTATTAAGGAAATAGCGGCGGAGAACTCAGAGGTGCTTTGGCCCTGGCTTTTGGCGGC
>Ga0098066_1000336_pt1 | contig 14312 bp, 12 predicted proteins | sample 25BtaG_FD_76332 | JGI IMG/M metagenome (GOLD analysis project Ga0098066, IMG submission 76332) | Marine viral communities from Cariaco Basin, Caribbean Sea - 25B_WHOI_OMZ_CsCl | ecosystem: Environmental > Aquatic > Marine > Oceanic | place: Caribbean Sea: Cariaco Basin | collected 2014-11-08
GGATGCCGGCGACGATGACGGACAGGACTATGCCGGTTTCAACACCTGGCAGGCCGATGCCTGCGAAGGCGAGGCCGGCGCCCAGGATCATGCCGCCTACCACGAACAGCGGGGTTGCGTTCTTCATGACATTTCCCTGGCGCACACTCCAGAAGCCGATGGCGGCCATGGCCAGCAGGTGGTCCAGGCCTAGTAGCGGGTGCAGCAGGCCGCTGGCGAAGCCACTGGTGCCATGGTCGTGGCCTGGGTGTGCGACGGCAGCGGTGGCGGTCAGCAGCAGGGCCGTAGTGGTGAGCAGTTTGGTTGTGAGTTTCATGGTGTACTCCTGGTTGTCTGAATTCGGGTTCCCGGCGGCTTAGGCGCTTTCGGCCTGCTTGTTCGGTCTGCGCTCAGGCAGCATGCCCTTCTCGAGAATGAAGCTGATGATCTCTTCCAGCCCTACGCCGTCGTACAGGTTGGTAAACACAAACGGCCGCTCACCCCGCATTTTCTTGCTGTCCCGGTCCATGACTTCCAGGGAGGCGTGGACCTGTTCGGCGATGTCGATCTTGTTGATGATCAGCAGGTCCGACTTGGTGATGCCGGGGCCGCCCTTGCGGGGGATTTTGTCGCCGGCGGAGACGTCGATGACGTAGAGGGTGAGGTCGCTGAGTTCCGGGCTGAAGGTGGCGGAGAGGTTGTCGCCGCCGGATTCGACCAGCACGAGTTCGAGGTCCGGGTGGCGGCTCTGGAGGTCGTCGATGGCCGCGAGGTTCATGGAGGCGTCTTCGCGGATCGCGGTGTGGGGGCAGCCGCCGGTTTCCACGCCCAGGATGCGGTCGGCTTCGAGGGCTTCGTGGCGGAGGAGGAAGTCGGCGTCTTCCCGGGTGTAGATGTCGTTGGTGACGACGGCGATGTTGTAGTGGTCTCGCAAGGCGAGGCACAGTTGGCGCAGCAGGGCGGTCTTGCCGGAACCTACTGGGCCCCCTACTCCTACTCTCAGACAGTGTTTCATGGTGGTGTCCTCTTATCTGTTAGCTCTGGGCGACAGCATTTCGAGCTTCAGGGAGGGCTGCAGGCTGAGATCCCTTTCCGGGACACGCCGTGAATCCGTCCATGGAGGCTCTTCAAAAACGTCCCTGTTTTTGAAGGTCCCGGAAAGGGATCTCAGCCCACAGCCTTCGTACTCTGTTGCAGTCCGCCCCGTTGTTTTAACTCCGGAATAGCCGGGAGTACTGTGTTTCATGTAAGGCACTGGCCAATGCCAGGCCCGGTAAGATCGGTCCGAGTTCTTCGTCGGTTCGGGTCAATGCGTCGTCCACGGCCACCACCAACTGGGGTCGCAACCGTTCTGTCAGTCGTTGCGCTGCCGTGTGGCCCAGGGGGAGTGCTTTGCAGGCCACCGCCAGCTGGTTTTCCAGCCAGGCCCAGGCGAAGCCGAGCAGGGTCTGGCGGACCGGGACGTTGCGCTTGTGGGCGGCCCAGGCGAACAGGGTGACGTAGCCGGGGGTGGCCGGTAGCAGGTCGTTGGTCGGGGCCAGGTTCAGGCTTTTGAGCAGCGTTAGCAGGGCCGCGCCCAGGCGGGTGTCTTCGTCCACCAGTTCGGCGGTTTCCCGGGTGGCGTGTAGCCACTGGTTCCAATGGTTGACCGTTTCTGCTTCCCCTTCGGCCCAGGCTGCCTGTAAGCGGACGAGCAAAGGCAGTTCGCAGCGGCTCAGGCCGTCGTCGAGGACGCCTTCCAGCCATTCGCCCAGCTCTGCCTCATTGTTGACCCAGCCAAGTTCGAAGGCGCTTTCCAGGCCCTGGGACCAGGCGAAGGCGCCGATGGGCAGGGCCGGGCTGACCAGTTGCATCAGGCCCAGCAGGGCCAGGTCAGCCTGGGGGTTTTGAACGCAAGTACCTTCAGTGTGCGTGGCCATGGCTGTGCCCGTGGTCGTGATCATGGCTGTGGCTATGGCCGTTACTGTGTCCCTCGCGACCGGCTTTGTCGTAGGCGCCGGGCTCGGGGTCGAAGGGAGCCCGGTGGTGTTCCAGTGTCGCGCCCAGTCGTTCGGCCAGTTCTTCCAGCACGTGGTCCGGCGGGAAGCGGACCCAGCCTTTGCCCTGCCCTTCCATGCCGATGCTCAGCTGTACGTGGCGGTTGCCCAGGTGGTAGCAGAGCTTGGCCAGGGGCAGGCCTGCGTCGATGTGAGCGGTTACTACCGGCTCATCCGCTGCTTTTATACGGATGATCTCGCCGGTGTTGGCCTGCAGGCAGTCACCGTCGCGCAGCACCGGGCCCCGGTCGAGGAACAGGCCGACGTCGTGGCCGGTGTCGCTTGTGGCCCGCAGGCGGCCGCGGATGCGCAGTTCCAGGGGCAGGGTCAGGGTGTCGTGGATTTCCGCCTGTTCCATGGGCTCGATGCGTTGTGTCAGTTCCAGCATTTGGTCATTCCTCAGAACAGGTGGTAGCGCTGGGCCAGGGGCAATTCGGTGGCCGGTTCGCAGGTGAGCAGTTCGCCGTCGGCGTGCACTTCGTAGGTTTGCGGGTCTACGGTCAGGTGCGGGCAGGCGTCGTTGAGTTTGAGGTCGCCCTTGCGCACGTTTCGCACGTTCTTGCAGGCGGAAAGCGTGCTGCGCAGGCCCAGCTCCTTGCCGATGCCGGCATCGAATGCGGCCTGGCTGACAAAACTGAGCCGGGTCTGGCTGGCTGCGCGGCCGAAGGCGCCGAACATGGGGCGGTAGTGGACGGGCTGCGGTGTGGGTATGGAGGCGTTGGGGTCGCCCATGGGTGCAGCCGCAATCATGCCGCCCTTGATGATGGTGGAGGGCTTGGTGCCGAAGAACGCCGGTTTCCACAGCACCAGGTCGGCCAGCTTGCCCACTTCGACAGAGCCGACATCGTGGGCGATGCCGTGGGTGATGGCGGGGTTGATGGTGTACTTGGCGATGTAGCGCCTGGCGCGGAAGTTGTCGGCGCCCCGCGCTTCGTCTTCCGGCAGCAGGCCGCGCTGGACTTTCATCTTGTGGGCGGTCTGCCAGGTACGGCATACCACTTCGCCCACCCGGCCCATGGCCTGGGAGTCGGAGGCGATCATGGAGATGACGCCCATGTCCTGGAGGATGTCTTCCGCTGCGATGGTCTCGCGACGGATGCGGCTGTCGGCGAAGGCCACGTCTTCCGGGATGTTGGGGTCCAGGTGGTGGCAGACCATGAGCATGTCCAGGTGCTCGTCGATGGTGTTGACGGTGTAGGGTCGTGTGGGGTTGGTGGACGACGGCAGCACATAGTCTTTCGAGCACGCGGTGATGATGTCCGGGGCGTGGCCGCCGCCGGCGCCTTCGGTGTGGTAGGTGTGGATGCACCGTTCCTTGAACGCCGCCAGGGTGTCTTCCACAAAGCCGGACTCGTTGAGGGTGTCGGTGTGGATGGCGATCTGGACGTCGTATTTGTCGGCGACGGTCAGGCAATTGTCAATGGACGCGGGGGTGGTGCCCCAGTCTTCGTGCAGTTTGAGGCCCATGGCGCCGTACTTGAGCTGCAGTTCCAGGGACTCGGGCAGGCTGGCGTTGCCCTTGCCGAGGAAGCCGATGTTCATGGGCATGTCGTCGACGGCCTGGAGCATTTTGCCGATGTGCCAGGGGCCCGGGGTGCAGGTGGTGGCGTTGGTGCCGGTGGCCGGGCCGGTGCCGCCACCGAGCATGGTGGTGATTCCGCTCATAAGGGCTTCGTCCACCTGCTGGGGGCAGATGAAGTGGATGTGGGCGTCGATGCCGCCGGCGGTGAGGATTTTGCCTTCGCCGGCGATGATTTCGGTGCCGGGGCCGATGACGATCTGGACATCGGGTTGGGTGTCGGGGTTGCCGGCTTTGCCGATGGCGGCGATTCTGCCGCCCTGGATGCCGACGTCGGCTTTGACGATGCCCCACCAGTCGAGGATCAGGGCGTTGGTGATGACGGTGTCCATGACGGTGTGGTCGGCCCGCTGGCTCTGGCCCATGCCGTCACGGATGACTTTGCCGCCGCCGAATTTGACTTCGTCGCCGTAGTGGGTGGCGTCGCTTTCGACTTCGATCCACAGTTCGGTGTCGCCCAGGCGGACGCGGTCCCCGGTGGTGGGGCCGTACATGTCGGCGTAGGCCTGTCTGCTTATTTTCATTGGGTGCCTCGCTTTCCTTGGTTGAGCGTAGGTGCCATGTCTGTTCTTTGACTCTGGGGGGCAGGAGCCGCTCGGGTGACCCTTTCCGGGACACGCCGTGGATCCTTCCCTGGAGGCTCTTCAAAAACGTCCATGTTTTTGAAGGTCCCGGAAAGGGTCACCCGACCGTCTCCCCGGACCTTGGTTGCAGCCCTCAGAGCTTTCCCATTACTTCTGCTCGAAAACCGTAGATCTCTCTTCCGCCAGTGAACGGTATTAAGGTCACTTCTCTCGTTTGCCCTGGCTCAAACCGGATCGCTGTACCAGCCGCCACGTCGAGGCGGTAACCGCGAGCCTTTTTTCGATCGAACCGCAGCGCCGGGTTGGTTTCGGCGAAGTGGTAGTGGGAGCCGACCTGAATCGGGCGGTCGCCGGTGTTGGCCACTTCGACGGTGATGCGTTCTCGGCCGGCACAGAGTTCGATGTCGCCGTCCTGGATTTGGTATTCGCCGGGAATCATAAGAAAAAGCCTCCGTTAAAGGCGGATGAGAAGCGTTGGCAAGGCAGCCAATGCAAGCGGATCGCCGCCCGGGCCAAAGAAGGCGAAAAAGCGCAGTTTATGCATGTATAAATGAGCATTTTGAGCCTTCTTTTAACGCCGCAGTGGCAACGCAGGTAGCTTCTCATCCGGCTTTCAGACTATGGGGTTGTGGACCGTGACCAGCTTGGTGCCGTCTGGAAAAGTCGCTTCCACCTGGACTTCGTCCACCATTTCCGCCACGCCTTCCATGACGTCGTCACGGGTGAGCACTTCGCGGCCGGCGCTCATCATGTCGGCGACGCTGCGGCCTTCCCGGGCGCCTTCCATGATTTCGGCGCTGATGAGGGCGACGGCTTCGGGGTAGTTGAGCTTCAGGCCCTTGGCCTTGCGTCGTTCCGCCAGCAGGGCGGCGGTGAAGAGCATCAGCTTGTCTTTGTCTCTGGGTGTCAGTTCCATCGTTTTGCTCCGATGTGTCCGGTGTTCGGCTTTAGCCCCTCTCCCTTACGCGGGAGAGGGGTTGGGGAGAGGGGGGGACTACCCGCACGGTGTTTGCGGCCTTGGGCGCCTTTGGCGCCTCCCCCTCACCCCGGCCCTCTCCCTCCAGGGGAGAGGGGGGTTAATGCTTCAATTTTGTGCCAGGTCCGCTAACTGCTAGGTCAGCCAGATTCTTGGTACATGGGCCGGCTGGCCGGTCAGTCTTGGCCTCAGTATTTCCCAGGCCTGTTGGCAAATGGCCCAGGCTTCGTTGCGTTGGTTACCCAGGTAGCGCAGCAGGAGGACGCCGCCCCGCCGGGTGACGGCCCAGCGGGGGTTGTCCGGGAGTTCTGCGCGCAGGTGTTCGATAGCGTCGGCCTCGTTGTCCAGCCCTACGGTCCACAGGGTGGCCTGTACGGTGTGGCCGCCCTGCCCCCATTTGCCTTTGAAGCGGCGGTGTTTGGGGTCCAGGGTCTGGCGTTCCTGCCACACGGGGATACCGTCGCGGGTCAGGTGGAAGCGCTGTTGCAGCTGGCCGGTGGCGAAGGGCAGTTCGCTGGCCGGGCGGCCGAGGGCGAGCACTTCCCAGCCAATGCAGCGGCTGCGGCTGCCCATGTCAATGGTGGTGGTCTGGGTGCCACGGGAACCGTCGAAGGCGAGGGTTTCCTGGGGCAGGTATTCCAGGGTGCCGCCGTTTTCCACCGTCAGCTTTGTATGCTGGGCCCAGGCGACGCCGTGGCTGTCGGCCTTGTAGAGCTTGGCTGCGGCCGGGGTGGTCAGTAAGGCGTGGGCCCCGGTGCCGACAGTGGCACTGATTTGTAACGCATCGCCGCTGACCAGCCCGCCCGGTGGGTGCAGCAGGTAGACGTGGCAGCAGCCGTGGCGGCCTTCCGGGTAGAAGGGCCGCTGCACCCGCAACGGGCCGCAATGGCGAGCGGTGGTCATGCGGGTCACCGGGCGACCGTCCTGTTGTCGGCCTTCGAAGCCCAGGGTCAGGCTGGCAGCCCAGCGGCGGCCCTGGTCGAAGCGGTGGCCGGAATCGGCAACTTCCGGTAGCGGCTGATAGATGGTCATACCGTCAGGTACTGCTTGATGAGTTCATCGGACAGCTCGCCGATTTCGCCCTCGGCCATGCGCCGGCCCCGGTCGAGGATGGCGAAGCGATCGGCGTATTTGCGGGCAAAGGGCAGTTTCTGCTCCACCAGCAGCACGGTCAGGCCATCTTCCGCGATCAGCTTGCGGATGACTTCGCCGATCTGGGCGACAATGTTGGGTTGGATGCCCTCCCCCGGCTCGTCCAGGATCAGCAGCCTGGGCTCGATGACCAGCGCGCGGCCGATGGCCAGTTGTTGTTGCTGGCCACCGGAGAGGTCGCCACCGCGACGGTTCTTCATTTCCCTGAGGACCGGGAACAGTTCGTAGATCCGCTCCGGGATGTTTTTCTGGCCATCGCCCCGGGCCGCGAGGCCGGTGCGCAGGTTTTCTTCCACGGTGAGCAGCGGAAAGATCTGCCGGCCCTGGGGCACGTAGCCGATGCCCAGCCGGGCCCGCTGTTCCAGGGGTTGCTTGATGAGGTCCAGTTCGTCGGCGAAGCGGATGCTGCCGCTTTCAACCTTTTCCTCGCCCATGATGCATTTCATCAGGGTGGTCTTGCCGACGCCGTTGCGGCCCATCACGCAGGTGCACTGGCCCTGGGGTACGTCCAGGTCCAGGTCCCAGAGGGTGTGGCTCTCGCCGTAGTACTGGTTGAGTTTCTCGATCTGCAACATTCAGGCGTCCTCCCCCAGGTAGACCTTGATCACTTCCGGGTCGTTGGAGACCTGGTCCATGGTGCCTTCTGCCAGCACACTGCCCTGGTGCAGGACGGTCACCTTGCGGGCGATGGAGCGGACAAAGCCCATGTCATGCTCGACCACCACCACGGACTGCTTGCCCGCCAGGCTGGTGAGCAGGTCGGCGGTGCGCTCCATTTCCTGTTCCGTCATGCCGGCCACCGGCTCGTCCACCAGCAGCAGGCGCGGGCGTTGCATCAGCAGCATGCCAATCTCCAGCCACTGCTTCTGGCCGTGGGAGAGAATGCCGGCGGGATGATCCCGCAGGTCTTTCAGGTGGATGGTTTCCAGCACGGCATCGATGCGCTCCCGGTGCTCCGGTTTCATGGTGGCGGTCAGTGTGGGGAATACCCGCTTGTCCGCAGCCATGGCCAGCTCCAGGTTCTCGAAGACGCTCAGGGCCTCAAACACCGTGGGCTTCTGGAACTTTCGGCCGATGCCGAGGCTGGCAATATCCGGCTCGTTCATCTGCAGCAGGTTGTGGCGGCTGCCGAACCAGACAGAACCAGTATCGGGCCGGGTCTTGCCGGTGATGATGTCCATCATGGTGGTCTTGCCGGCGCCGTTGGGGCCGATAATGCAGCGCAGCTCGCCGTCATCGATGGTCAGGTTGAGGTTGTTGATGGCCTTGAAGCCGTCAAAGCTGACGTTGACGTCCTCCATATACAGGATCGGGCCGTGGCGCACGTCCACCGGGGAGTCCGTGGGCGTAAGGAAGCTGAAGACCTGATCCCGGTTGGCCAGTTCGGTCATGATGCTCATGCGGTGGCCTCCGCTGTTGAACTGGTTTCTGGAGTGTCGTCGTTACGTTTGCGGCGGCGCTTGAGTAGACCAGCGATGCCCTGGGGCAGGAACACCGTGACCAGCACGAACAACGCCCCCAGGGCAAACAACCAGGCATCCGGCATCACACCGGTGAACACGGTCTTGGCGTAGTTCACCAGGATGGCGCCGATGACCGCACCGTAGAGAGTGGCGCGACCGCCTAGGGCCACCCACACCACGATCTCGATGGAGAACAGCGGCGAAAACTCGCTGGGGTTGATGATGCCCACCTGGGGCACGTAAAGCGCGCCGGCCACACCCGCCAGCATGGCGGAGACCACGAACACGAACAGCTGGACCCGCTCTACCCGGTAACCCAGGAAGCGGGTGCGGGCCTCGGCATCCCGGCAGGCGACGCTGACGCGGCCCAGCTTGCTGGCGACGATAGCCCGGCACACCAGGTAGCCGAGAGCCAGTGCGATACCGGTGGCGATGAACAGTCCCAGCCGAACCTCGTCGGTGCGCAGGTTGAAGCCCAGGATGTCGCGGAAGTCGGTCAGGCCGTTGTTGCCGCCGAAACCCATTTCGTTGCGGAAGAAGGCCAGCATCAGGGCGAAGGTAAGCGCCTGGGTGATGATGGACAGGTAGACGCCGGTCACCCGGGAGCGGAACGCCAGCCAGCCGAACACCAGTGCCAGGGCCCCCGGCACCAGCAGCACCATGGCGAAGGCGAACCAGGCCATGTCGAAGCCGTACCAGTACCAGGGCAGCTCCTGCCAGTTCAGGAACACCATGAAGTCCGGCAGGACGGGATCACCATAGGTGCCCCGATCGCCGATCTGGCGCATCAGGTACATGCCCATGGCATAGCCGCCCAGTGCAAAGAAGGCGCCATGGCCCAGGCTGAGAATGCCCAGGTAACCCCATACCAGGTCCACGGCCACCGCCAACAGGGCATAGCACAGGTATTTACCCAGCAGGGTGACGGTGTAGGCGCTCACATGCAGCGCATGCCCTTCCGGCAGCGCCACGTGCAGCACGCTGACCACCAGCAGCGCCATGAAGAGAATGCCCAGGAACAGCTGAGTCGACCGCTCCTGCAGAGGTCTGGTTAGCCACATAGTATTACGCCTCTGCCGCCCGGCCTTTCTGAGGGAACAATCCCTTCGGCCGTTTCTGGATAAACAGGATGATGAACACCAGCACGATGATCTTGGCCAGTACCGCACCGGCCCATGGCTCGAGCAACTGGTTGATGGTGCCCAGGGTCAGGCCCGCCACCAGGGTGCCCCAGAGATTGCCCACACCACCGAACACCACCACCATGAAGGAGTCGATGATGTAGTTCTGGCCCAGGTTGGGACCCACGTTGGTGAGCTGGGACAGGGCCACGCCCGCCAGCCCGGCGACGCCGGAACCCAGGGCGAAGGTCATGATGTCGACGCGGGTAGCCCGGATACCCATGGAACGGGCCATGGCGCGGTTCTGGGTGACGGCGCGTACTTCCAGCCCCAGCCGGGTACGGCGCATGATGAGCATGAGCGCTGCGAATACCACCAGGGCGAAACCCAGCACATACATGCGGTTAAGGGTCAGCGACAGGGCATCGTTGATAACCAGTGAGCCACTCATCCATTCCGGGCTGACCACGGTGCGGTTCTGGGGAGAGATCACGGTTCGCACCAGTTGCTGCAGGATCAGGCTGATGCCGAAGGTGGCCAGCAGGGTTTCCAGCGGGCGCCCCTTGAGGAACTGGATCACGCTGCGCTCAATTGCGATGCCTGCCAGCGCTGCGACCAGGAAACCGGCCGGGATAGAGAGAATCAATGCCAGGCCCGGCTGGCCTGGCAGCAGTTGCTGCATGCCCCAGGTGGTGTAGGCACCCAGCATGATGAGTTCGCCGTGGGCCATGTTGATGACGCCCATCACCCCGAAGGTGATGGCCAGGCCAATAGCGGCAAGTACGAGTACCGAGCCGAGCGAGAGGCCAAAATAAAGGGTCTCGGCCGCCTTGTTCAGCTTCAGCTTCTGTTCAATGGAACCCAGCGCCTGTTCGGCAGCGGGCCTGAGGGCCGGGTCTTCCGAGGCCACGGCGTTATTGAGCGCGGCCCGGGCACGGGGGTGAAGGCTGCCCGCCAGCACGCTGATCGCTTCCGCACTGCCCTGCTCTTCAACCTGGTAGATGGCCACAGCCAGTTCCAGGCGACTGCGGATGTCGGCATCCGGCTCTTCTTCGATACGAGCGGTGACATCCCCGACAATGGCCCCATCCACCTTGCCCATCAGGTCGAGGGCTGCAGCCTCCCGCACCCCGACGTCATTCGCGTACAGGTCCATCATCGCCATGACGCCTTCCAGCTGACGGCGGATCGCGTTATTGACCGCGATCCGGTCCAGGTCACGCCGGGACATTTCCCCCAGGTTTTCACCGGTCAATGCATCGGCCACTTCCCAGTCGCGGCCACGGTTGTTGAGTACGACGACGATCTGGCCGGTGTCCTTTACCTGGCTCAGGCGATTGTTGCCGTAGGCGTCCAGCCAGTCGCGGGCCCGTTCATGGCCACTGGTGGCGATGGCCTTGATGGCCGTTTCGGTGTCCCGGGGCGAGGCTTCTGCCAACTGTTCCAGTAGTGCCTCGGCAGAGTCCCCCTCCTGGGCTGTCGCCAGGCCGGGGGCTGTCAGCAAGACAATAAGCAAGACGGTGAGCCATCTGGGGATGCTCATGGTGTGGTCCTGTCAGCTTTCTGGTGAATAATTTGCCACTGAATCCACGGCCCTTCGACAAGCTCCCTTCGACAGGCTCAGGGCGAACGGGACACAGAAAAAAGTGGCAAGAGAGACCGGGGCGGTGACGCCACCCCGGTCCGTGGGCCGGTTACTCCGCTGCGGCCGCCTGCTCACCGGCAGACGCACCACACTTGCCTTCCTTGACGTTGAAATTGCCGCAGCGCATGGGGGCACGCCAGTCAGCAATCAGGTCCCGCGAGCCGGGCAGGAAATCCGACCAGGCATCGCCAGCGACGGTGGACGGTGTCTGCCAGACAATGGAGAACTGGCCATTGTCCTGGATCTCACCGATCAGCACCGGCTTGGTGATGTGATGGTTCGGCATCATGGTGGCGTAGCCGCCGGACAGGTTGGGCACGGTGACACCGATGATGGCGTCCTTGACCGCATCCACCTCGGTGGTTTCGGCTTTCTGCACCGCTTCAACCCACATGTTGAAGCCGATGTAGTGGGCTTCCATGGGATCGTTGGTGACCGCTGCCTCGTCGCCGGTGTACTCGATCCACTGGTCGATGAAGTCATAGTTGGCGTCGGAATCCACGCTCATGAAGTAGTTCCACGCGGCCAGGTGGCCCACCAGCGGACCGGTATCAATACCGGAGAGTTCCTGCTCACCCACCGAGAAGGCAACCACCGGGATGTCGGTGGCCGAAATGCCCTGGTTGCCCAGCTCACGGTAGAAAGGCACGTTGGCATCACCGTTGATGGTGGACACCACGGCAGTCTTCTTTCCGGCAGAACCGAAACTCTTGATATCCGAGACGATGTTCTGCCAGTCCGAATGGCCGAAGGGGGTGTAGTTGATCATGATGTCTTCGGCGGCCACGCCCTGGTCCTTGAGGTAGGTCTCAAGGATCTTGTTGGTGGTGCGCGGGTAGACGTAGTCGGTGCCCGCCAGTACCCAGCGCTCAACGCCGAGTTCGTTCATCAGGTAATCAACAGCCGGGATGGCCTGCTGGTTGGGAGCCGCGCCGGTATAGAAGACGTTCTCGGAAGACTCTTCACCTTCGTACTGGACCGGGTAGAACAGCAGGCCGTTGAGTTCCTCCACCACCGGCAACACCGACTTACGGGAGACTGAGGTCCAGTTGCCGAAGATGACGTCCACCTTTTCCTGGGCCAGCAGCTCGCGAGCCTTCTCGGCGAACAGCGGCCAGTTGGAAGCAGGGTCCACCACCACGGCTTCAAGTTCACGGCCCAGCAGACCTCCCTCGGCGTTCTGTTGTTCGATGAGCATTTCCACGGTGTCTTTCAGTACTGTCTCACTGATGGCCATGGTGCCGGAGAGAGAGTGGAGTATGCCCACCTTGATAGGACCTTCCTGGGCGTGGGCCAGGGTGATTCCGGTACCCAGTGCAGTAGCCAATGCAACGCTGGCCAGACGCTTCTTGAATGTTGTCACGTGCCTATCCTCGTTCTCAGGTTATGGGTGCGCCGTTATGGCGCGGAGCGACATTTCTCCGATCGCTTCATGCACTGGGTTTTGCAACAGGTGTGCCACAGCAAAGTGCCATTTTTTTATTCTTTTAAATCATCAAGATAGGACAACACCAAAACCTAAAAGCCCATACAGGGATCCCCAATTGGTGCGCCGCGCAACAAGATGCGCACCGCAATGAGGCGCCCTGGTAAGGAAAGAGGCGATTATGGTGCAGTGAACTGATCGCGCACCGGCAGAAGGCAGGCAATCGCTGCAGGCAGGTCCGCAAATTCGCAAATCAAACGCCGCTATACAGGCGATAGGCCGCCGCGAAACTTGACCTGCGTCAGTCGCCACGTATGATCAGGATCGTGCACTTTTAAGGGAGTCTTATGATTCTTCAGCCCTGTTCTGCCGACTGTCGGCCCAAGCCAGGCATGAACCCGGCCCTGTCGCACGTGCCCGCCATTCATCTCAGCGGACGCCTGCCCTATTTTCCGGACCCGCCCGTCGCTTCCCGGTAAGCGTCTTGGTGCGGCCACATCCTGGCCGCAATACTGTCCTTTACTGGCAGTAGCAGGATTTCAGGGCGAGGCCCGTTTTACGGCCTCTCCACCGACCAGAAGAATTGAGAAAAGAGGTTGCGATGACACTGTCGCTGGTGGTGTTACTACCATTTTTGGGGGCCATTGCTGCGCCCCTGTTCGCCCAGGGTGGGCGAACCGCGATTGCCATAGCCTCATCGGTGCCGGCACTGCTGGCATTAGCCACGCTGTTCCCCATGTGGGGCACACTGGCGGAAGGCGGCACCATCGTACAGAGCCTGGAGTGGCTGCCTCAGCTCGGCATTAACCTGAGCTTCCGGCTGGACGGACTGTCGCTGATGTTCGCCCTGCTGATCCTGCTGATCGGCCTGCTGATCATCCTCTATGCCCGCTACTACCTGAAACCCCAGGAAAACGTCGGCAAATTCTACGCCCTGCTGCTGTGTTTCAAGGGCTCCATGCTGGGCATTGTCCTGTCCAGCAACCTGCTCCTGATGATGGTGTTCTGGGAGCTCACCAGCCTGACGTCCTTCCTGCTGATCAGCTTCTGGAACCACAAACAGGACGCGCGCCGGGGTGCCCGTATGGCCCTGGCTATCACGGGGGGCGGTGGCCTGGCCCTGCTGGCCGGCATCCTGTTGATCGGCCGCATTGTCGGCTCCTTTGAACTGGACGATGTACTGGCCGCCGGCGACCAGATCAAGGCCCACGCGCTCTACCCGTACGCGCTGACCCTGGTCCTGCTGGGGGCCTTTACCAAGTCTGCCCAGTTCCCGTTCCATTTCTGGCTGCCCCACGCCATGCAGGCACCCACCCCGGTTTCAGCCTACCTGCACTCGGCGACCATGGTGAAAGCGGGTATCTTCCTGATGGCGCGGCTTTACCCGGCCCTGGCCGGTACCGAGCAATGGTTCTTCATGGTCAGTTTTACCGGCATGATCACCCTGCTGATAGGCGCCTATGTCGCCCTCTTCAAGCACGACCTGAAAGGCCTGCTGGCCCACTCAACGGTCAGTCACCTGGGCCTGATCACCCTGCTGCTGGGCATGGGTACAGAGCTGGCGGCGGTGGCGGCGCTGTTCCATATCATCAACCACGCCACCTTCAAGGCGTCCCTGTTTATGGCGGCCGGCATTATCGACCATGAGACCGGCACCCGGGATATGCGACAGATCAACGGCCTGTGGAAATACATGCCCCATACCGCCACCCTGGCGATGGTGGCGGCAGCGTCCATGGCCGGGGTACCACTGCTTAACGGCTTCCTCTCCAAGGAAATGTTCTTCGCCGAAGCCCTGAGCCTGAACCTGCCGGGCATCTGGGCATGGATTCCGCCCATTGTTGCCACGCTGGCAGGTATTTTTGCGGTGGCCTACTCCGCCCGCTTTATCCACGACGTGTTCTTTAACGGAAAACCCCGAAACCTGCCGATCTACCCGCCCCATGAACCACCCAGGTACATGAAGATCCCGGTGGAGATCCTGGTGGTCGCCTGTATCCTGGTGGGCGTATTCCCGGCGTTTTCGGTAGGTCCGCTCCTGAATGCAGCGGCCTCTGCGACCCTGGCTGGCGAGGTACCCGACTACGGGCTGGCTGTATTCCACGGCTTCAACCTGCCGCTGATGATGAGCGTGGCAGCCTTTGTCGGTGGCCTGATCATGTATTCACAGCGCCAGAAGTTCTTTGATTTCCATGCCCGCTTCAAGGAAATCGACGAAAAGGCGGTTTTCGAGGCGGTGGTGTCCTGGCTGGTTGAGCGCGCCAACAGCTTCACCGCGCTACTGGAGAATGGTTCACTACAGCGCTACGCGATGCTGCTGGTGGTCAGCGCCATGGTGGTTGCAGCTGTAC
>Ga0098066_1000339_pt1 | contig 14185 bp, 8 predicted proteins | sample 25BtaG_FD_76332 | JGI IMG/M metagenome (GOLD analysis project Ga0098066, IMG submission 76332) | Marine viral communities from Cariaco Basin, Caribbean Sea - 25B_WHOI_OMZ_CsCl | ecosystem: Environmental > Aquatic > Marine > Oceanic | place: Caribbean Sea: Cariaco Basin | collected 2014-11-08
CCCTATAAAGAGGTCATAGAAATAAAAGGTGATGATGCGGAGTAGAGTCCATTTTACCCAACATACTATACAGCTTGCCGCGCCCTATTTTATATCTTTATTATGACTGTTGCAGTTTATTGCTAGGCCACAGGAACAAGCTACTAGGTAGGTCTTGGCTAAGATATTGATTATTATTAGCAAACGTCTCTTATAGGCATCTCATGAACCTCTTATAAGAGCAGCAAGTCACCACCTCTACCTTAACTTGCCCACCTTAACTTGCCTATGCTAATTTACCTAGCATACGGAGAACTACGAGGCAGGAAAGCCATTGTCCACGGCAGATTCGGGCATCACGCCTTGTAGCAATAACATATCTAAATGACGCAGCTGCAATTTTTTATCGAAATCATTAACTTCAGCAATGAGCATTTTCTCAATACGTTTATCGGTAGCATAGTAGCTTAGGCGCGCACAGACGATGGCCAACTGATAGATGCGCTTCTTACAATAACCATCTAAAGCTTGTAGCAGTCTGACCATATTAGGGGTCTCTAGACTGGCATACTGGTAACCGGGAATGATGTTTGTGGGCAAAGGCATCACGCCATAAGTGATGGAGAGATGCGCACAGAAATAGCAGCAGAATAAATAGCCGACCACGTGGCCAATATAGTAGCTGCGATCATAAGTGTAGCTCATGACCCCGAAATGCGCTAAAACATAGCTGTTCAAACTGCCCTGATCCGCGATGGGTATATCATTGCGTAACCGCCCCACGGTTGGCAGACACAGCGAGTTACGGCCTTGCGTGGTGATTTGCCACCCTGCAGGGCTTTGCGCGGGCATATGGCGGATAATGTCTTCGATAATATCATCGACGATGTGCAACTGTTGCCACAACTTGCGAATGGCATCCGACTCCGCGACCCCGCGTTTGTCCAACTCTTTAGACATCTGATAATGCTGATATTCTGCAAACTGCGCCTTTAAACTCTGCACCAAATAGGTCGGCCGCGAGTAAATGGAGGCCATATACAATTTGCGGGTACGCTCCAGTTGGTTTTGATACAACGCTAGTCTTTGCTCAGAAGTTTTTTGATTGTTGGCACCATCGTTTAACGTCTGCACCGGCAAGGCGGGTACAGTAAACAAAGCCAATAATTCCGCTTTACTAAGGGCAGTATTTGCAGCCACGACCTCAGAGGTACTTGCTGTAGTCTCTGTCACTTCTGCCTCAGCTGTCGCCGCACTTTTGCGCTGGATGGTCACCGATAGCTTGGACATATAATCCTCCGATTGACAAGGCCTGTAGCTCTTTTAAAGCAGACCTTATCAACTATTTGCTGGGATAGCGTTTCCACTTGAAAAACGTATTTGCATGAATATGAGTATGATACACTTTTTGCGCCGCTGCAGTCATGGGCAAAGCTGTGAACGAGCGGGCCGACTACGAGATTTCACTATTGTAAATTCTGATTATAAAGCCTGGCTGAGCAACCGCATTATTCTATAACCGCCTTTAAAAGGGCATCATAAAAAAACGCGACGACAGTATTGCTATCATAACGTCTATTCTTTCATTGAGGTTATTTTGCCTAGGCTAACTTTTGCTATCTTATTCATAACCCATCTTGTTCATAACTTATTTTGTTAATCACTCGTCGATGGCAACCACTATAGTGCCATCAGTCCTCTGAGCGTGCTAAAGTCTCTAAGCCAGCTGGCTCATCTTGCTGGGCTTGATGCTGCTGGAAATTTTGACGGTAAGCTCGAGGCGATAGACCATACACCCGCTTAAAGGCCTGGCTAAAAGTAGAATCTGAAGCATAACCGACCAATTCACTAATCCGGCTAATGCTGTTTTGTTGCAAACGCAAATAACGCGCAGCCAACCGTAAGCGGTAATCAATCAGATAGGTCAGCGGCGGTACTCCCACCACTTGTTTAAAGCGTTCTGCAAAACTGGAACGCGACATCCCCGCGACTTCGGCAAGCTTATGAATCGTCCAGTTTTCATTAGGCGCATCGTGCATGACGGCCAAGGCCTTGGCCAAATATGGGTCTTTAACCGCCATTAACCAACTATCAGTTGCTTCAGGCAATTGCTCAATATGCGCCCGCAAACACTCAATCATCAAAATACTGGCCAAATGATTCACAGTCGCAGTCTTACCGATTTGATGCTCTGTCTCGACCCGCAATACCTGACAGCTGCACTCCACCGTCTTGACCCGACTGGGCGAGCTGCTCTCCGCATCCGGTAAAATAGTAGGGAGGGCCGTCAATAAGGGCCGAGTAATCTCTCTATCGTACCGACACTCAATTAACACGATGGACGCAGTCTCTGGATGACCTGGATTGATCACAAATGAGCCGTTTTCCCCTGGCTGGCGGGTTAAATCTAACGGGCTAGCGGCTTTATTAGCAGACCCTGGCTCATAGCAAACATGCTGATAAGAGTCAGGTATCATAATCATATCACCACGGTGAATCTGCCGTGATATGCCATTGACGGCTATCGTAAAAGAGCCCGACTCGACTAAATAAAATAAGATGGTATCTTGCTTGGTAAGCGTATACGACCATTGACCACAAGCCTGCAGGCGATAATACTTGCTGTCATATAAGTGTACATTTTCTAGCAGCCTACTGAGCGTGTCCATCGGTAACATCCTTAACGACTAGCAAAACAACCCAATATTCTAACGGGCAGCGCGCGCAATGGCTGCAGCAGTAAAATATTTTTCAAAGCTGGCTTAATTCATAAACCGGTCTCTTTACAGCGCTCTTGTTATAAGTATTCGGCGAGTGCTAGGGAGTAAAGCCCGTGCTGCAATTTACAGTCGGTGTTTTATCTTAGAGATAGGCTATCAATATAAGGAAGCTTGGGTTTATAAAATCAGTAAATAAAATAGAGCTTGGAGTAGCGGTAGGTATGCAAAAGAAAGTGATCAATACTACTTCGCGAAAACCTAACTATAGGGGTATAACTTTTACTGAGGCGAGACTCTACTCTGATATTCAGCGCTATCATATCAATTATGAATAGAATTATATAGTTAGCTTAGAGATTAGCCAATAATAATTATCTTATTCTGCTGGGTCGTGGCTATTAGACCCGCAGTCTATCCTTGAAATAACTACTATAATAACTGCTATTAAGAAGACTGCAAACTGAAAGCTAAGTCATCACCACGATTGTGAACTTCTACTATACCGTAAAATTATAATTTTGCGTGGTTTTATGATGTGCGAAAATTAAGAAAAATAAACGACAAAAAAAGCGTGACTAAGGGTAGCCAAGCTTGAAAATATTTATCCCATATTCCAGCGGCTTACCAAGAGCGCTTTGATGTACGTACAGCGGTAGAAGATACCAAGCGCTTGGCCAATCTCAGCCAAGACAATCCGATGCTCTGGCATTTGTATCAGTCTACGGGTGATGACAGCAACCAGTTGCACCTCAAGCTTTATGGGTTAAATAAACCGGCTATCTTGTCGCATATCCTGCCAATTTTAGAAGATTTTGGGGTGTCGGTAATCTCCGCACAGACTTATGAGTTTGACTTGCCAGAAAAAGCCACTTGGCTGCAAGAATACGAGCTGACTTTACGCCATGCGGAGGCTGTTGATTTGGCCGTAGTCCGCGAGCAATTTGAAGACAGCTTGGCACAAATTTGGGCGGGCCGCGTCGAGAGCGATTCACTGAATGAATTGGTGCTAACCACTAAGCTTGAAACCTTTGAAGTGGTGGTATTGCGCGCGTTAATGCGTTATATGCTACAAGCTAAAGCTCCTTTCTCGAGCCAATATATTCAGCAAACCTTGGTCAAAAATAGCACGATGGCCGTCATGCTCGCCGAGCTGTTTGATGCCCGCCTAAACCCAGCTTATGATGACGGCACTCGTGAGAGTAAAGTTGCAGATACTTTGGTGCAGATTAAAACCGCGCTGACTAGCGTAGTGAGCTTAGATGAAGACCGTATCCTGCGCTGGTACCTCGACTTGATTAACGCCATCTTACGGACCAATTTCTATCAGCGCGATAGCGATGGTCAGCGCAAAGATCGGTTGTCGTTTAAGTTTGCGGCCAGTCAGATTCCTAATCTACCCAAACCAAAACCCATGTTCGAAATCTTTGTTTATTCGCCAAGAGTCGAAGCTGTGCATCTGCGCGGTGGCAAAGTGGCCCGTGGTGGCCTGCGTTGGTCAGACCGGATGGAAGATTACCGTACCGAAGTGTTGGGACTGGTCAAAGCTCAGATGGTGAAAAACGCCGTTATCGTACCTGTGGGCTCGAAAGGTGGGTTTATCGTTAAGCGTAAGAGCATGGCCGATGGTCGCGAAGCCTTCCAAAAAGAAGGTATTGAGTGCTACCAGACTTTCTTACGCGGTATGCTCGATGTGACCGATAATTTAGTCGATGGCGCTATCGTCGCTCCGGACAACACGGTTCGCCATGATGAAGATGATCCGTATTTAGTCGTTGCTGCGGATAAAGGCACAGCGAGCTTCTCAGATATCGCCAATGGTATCTCAGCAGAATATAACTTCTGGCTCGATGACGCCTTTGCGTCTGGTGGCTCAGTGGGCTATGACCATAAAGCAATGGGCATCACCGCTCGCGGCGCTTGGGAGTCGGTCAAACGTCACTTCAGAATGCTGGGACGTGATATTCAAAATAAAGACGATTTCACTGTGGTCGGTATCGGTGACATGAGTGGCGACGTGTTTGGTAATGGCATGCTGCGCTCAACCCATACCCAACTGCAGGCCGCGTTTAACCACTTGCATATCTTTATCGATCCAAACCCGGATACGCAAAGCTCGTATGCTGAACGTGAGCGTCTGTTCAAATTACCACGCTCAACTTGGGAAGATTATAACCAAGACCTTATTAGCCAAGGTGGAGGTATCTTCTCGCGTCAGGATAAGTCCATCGCTATCAGCGACGAGATGAAAGCCGCGTTTGCTATTGAAGCTGATAGCCTAGCGCCAAACGAGCTGATTAATGCCTTGTTAAAAGCGCCAGTCGACCTGATTTGGAACGGCGGTATCGGGACTTATATTAAGAGCAGTGCTGAAAGCAATACAGAAGTCGGCGACCGAGCCAATGATGCGGTCCGAGTCAATGGTAGTGAAATCCGTGCCAAGGTCGTCGGAGAAGGCGGTAACTTGGGTTGTACGCAACGTGGCCGTATCGAATACGCCTTATCAGGTGGCCCTGAGCACGCTGGCGGGCACATCTATACAGATGCTATCGATAACTCAGGTGGCGTCAACTGCTCGGATCACGAAGTGAACATCAAAATCTTACTAGGGGATATTGTCGAACAAGGCGATATGACTGTTAAGCAGCGTAATGAGCTGTTAGAGAGTATGACGACTGATGTGGCAGAGCTGGTACTGCGCCAAAACTACTTGCAGCCGCAAGCGATTGAGCTGAGCCATCTACATGCTGCCGGTAACTTGGGCGATCACGCTCGCTTTATCGAGTATTTAGAGAATGAAGGCCGTCTGGATCGTGCCATTGAATTCTTACCTAGCGAAGACGAGATTGAAGCCCGTCAAAAGGCCAATATCGGTCTCACGCGTCCAGAGCTGGCTGTGGTCTTGGCTTATGGCAAAATGTGGATCTACGACCAACTGCTAGCGTCTGACTTACCGGATGATCAGTACTTCGTCAATGAGCTGCGTAAATACTTCCCGAATGAGCTGGCAAGCCGCTTCTTTGATGAGATGATGAATCACCGTCTGCATCGTGAGATTATCAGTACTTATCTGACCAATAGCGTGGGCAATAGATTGGGTATCGAATCAGTATTCCGTCTATCGGAAGAAACTGGCCAGAGCATGGCGACGTTAATTCGTGCCTATGCGATTGCTCGTGATATCTTCGATATTGGTGGGGTATGGCAGCGTTTAGAAGCCTTGGACAATCAAGTGGATGCGGTGGTCTTGCTTAAAATGGAAACGCGTATTCGTGAGGCTTTAGAGCAAGGCATGGTGTGGTTAATCAATACCTTTGGTAGCGAGCTGCCAGTAGCCGGCATCATTAAGCGCTTTGAAGGCAGTGTGCAAGACTTGACCAAGCCTCAAGGCATTATCGATACTCAGTTTGAAGAGCACTTGCAGGGCGATATTCAAGGGATGCTTGAGCAAGGATTGACGAATAGCGATGCCAGTATCTTTGCTATCTTACCGTATGCTATTGATGCGTTAGATACCGCGCTATTGGCCGAAAAGTATGAGCGCAGTGTCGATGAAATCGCAGGCTTGTATTTTGCGGCTTACCAGAGTCTACATATGGACTGGTTAATTCAACATATTGACGAGTTGCCACAGCAGAATCATTGGGATCGCCGTGCCCGCTCAGCCCTCATTAACGAGGTGTCGCGTAGCTTACGTCAGATGCTAAATGTCCTGTTAATGCAAGATGATGCGGCGGCTAGCTTTAAAGCGTGGCAGCAAGCTCATCAAGCGCAGCTCGATGGCATTAATGACGAGATGCAAAAGTTAGACGCATCAGAAGTTGGTCTATCCGCATTATCCGTATTGCTCAGTGAGTTAAATAAACTTATTGTGGATTAATAGCCATGCTGAACTAATAGCTGAACCAATAATGTGCTAAGAGAAGGGGTGTCATAATTATGATGCCCCTTTTTTAATGGTTGAAATATATAGTGAACCCTGCTTAAAACAATCAAAATTTAGAAAAAGAGAAATAGCTAACTAGGCAAATAAGCGCGCTTTACAATCAAACTGCTAATGACTCTGTTAAGATGCTAAACTATAAAAGCGCTAGACTAAACGAAGGTCGTTAAGATAAAAGGCCGGTTATTAACTGTCCACTAAGGATGTTTTATGGAAAAGAACCCGCTAAAAATTGCTATCGCCGTAGTATTAGCCTTTATTCTGATTCCCGCTATTGGGTATTATGCCGTTGGCACGGCAGAGACCGACGTCGTGAATGAGGCGGATATCGGCGCTCTAGAAACGACCCAGTTAATCAAAGCAGCAGAGACAGCTTCTAATGCTAAGATTACGGACAGCCCCGCGTTGGCAAAGCAGATAATTACCAATCATAATGCTGAAACGGTATTAGTTGCGGCTAAGTAGTTAGTAATAGTTAAATTGAACGGCGAGTTTCCCATTGTGTTCTTTATGCTTATATTCAAATATTTGCGCATAAGCACCATTGGCACAAATGCTAAGATTATTAGTTGCGATTACTAAGACTACTCCCATAAAAGTAAAGCCACCAAGCTATTTGCTTAGTGGCTTTTTTGCGCTTTGATTATTAATAGTTAAGCTCTAACCGGCTACTTGACGACAGCCGGCGCCGCTAAGCTTACTGTGGCCGCCTGAGATTTTCTCAACCTTGACCTGCGTTAAAATACGGTCTTTAAGCGCTTGTACATGTGAGATGACCCCAATCAGTTTTCCTTCCTGCTGCAATCCTGTCAGCGTTGTTAGGGCTATCTCCAGTGAGTCTTCATCAAGCGTACCAAAGCCTTCGTCTAAGAATAATGAATCGACACGGATATTCTGGCTCGCCATTTGTGACAGTCCCAGTGCTAGCGCTAGACTGATAATAAAGCCTTCACCACCTGAAAGGTTTTTAGTACTGCGTATCTCTCCGCCTTGATAGTTGTCAATGACCGTGAGCTCAAGCGGGTTTTCCGCATCACGTTTGAGCAAATAGCGGTCACTCATCTTATGCAACTGGGCGTTGGCATGGCTGACCATAATGTCAAAGGTGAGCCCCTGGGCAAAGGTACGGAACTTTTTACCATCTTTAGAGCCAATTAGGGCATGTAGATTGTTCCAAACTTCTAACTTATGGGTTTGCTCAGCAATCTTATCTAATTGCGCTTGTTGCTCGCCTTTGCGTGCTTCATTGTCTCTAAGCTTTTGATTGATAGCGCCGATTTCCTCAGACAGCGTATTTATCTCAGTTTGTAGTGCTTGCTGGCGAGCGACTAAGTCCTCACGGCTTTCTATGGTCAAGGGCTCTGCTTGCAAGATGGTAAGGTTTTTCTGGGTTTGGGTTAATAGGAGCTGTGCTTGTTGAACAGCGGACTCGATATTATGCTGGCGCTGTTGTAAAGCATCACGCTCTTCTTTAGGCAGGCGCGCGGCTAAAAAGGCTTGTTCAGTAGCAAACTGTGACTCAGCTAATAGCTCAGAGAAAGTCGCCTGTTGCGTCACTAAAGTAGTCTCGGTAGCGCTAATGTCATCGGCCAGTTTTTCTTGTCTTTCTTGTGATTGCTGTAGAGTCTGCTTAGCATTGTCTAGCGTCCTTTGCGCTGCTGCTAGCTGCTCTTGTGCCTGCTCTTGGGCAATACGCAGTTTATCGGCTTCCATTTCCCAATCTTTATCGCCAAACAGTGCTTTACGCTCTGTCTTTAGCGCCTCTATGCTGGTCGTTTTATCGGTAAGCCATTGTGAAAGCTTATTGATTTCGCCACTCTTTTCTTCCAGTTGCGTTTGCTTAGCTTGAATTTGTGCAGTTAGACCGCTCAAGTCAGTGGTTAAAGTTTGTTGCTGCTCGCGCTTTTTACGCAAATGCTCGCTGAGTTTTTGTAAGGCGCGGTGCTGCTGCCGTAAAGTATCCATAAAGACGATACATTCATCTTCAGAGCTGACCTTACGTTGTTTAATATTTTCTTGCAGGGTTACTAGCGCTGATTTAGCGGGCAACTCAGTGATATCGTCTAAATGGCCGGCTGCCATAGTTGTAGATAGGCAATTATGATATTTATTCACGAGGTCCGTGATGTTCGTTATTACCGTCGTTAACTCAGTAAAATTACTCACCGTGGCGGTTTCGATACTTTCTATTTTTTGGACGTCGAGACTGATACTGCTAACAAGCTCATTCACTTGATCAGTCACTTGCTGTTGAGCCGCCTCTAAAGCCGTCACTGCTGTACGCGCCTCATCAACCCCCTGACTGAGCTCGTCATACTGGTTTAAGGTCGTACTCAGCTTAACTCTGTGCTGCTCAAGCTGCTGTTTCACTTGATGAATAGTCTCAGACCGTTGCGCATCATTCGTATAAGGGACGTTCAAGGGCTGAATTATAGATAATAAGGGCTCAGCATAACCTGATGCGCTATCCAATATATGAGCAATAGCAGAGTGTAGCTGGTCGTTTATTTCCTGTATACGAGTTTGTAGGGTGGCTAGGCGTTGCTGCTGGCGCTCAAGCTCATTATTGGCTGTTGCCAATGCCACCCGTTGATCGGCTAACGTATGCTCATGGGTCTTGATAGCTTGGTTTAAGGTCTCAATCTGCGTTTGTAGCTGCTGCTCTTGTGTCTGTAGCGTTGATGACTTGTCCGCTAATAAGGGATGGTTGCCACTATAAGGATGCTCCGCTGCGCCACATAAAGGACAAGGCTGACCGTCCTCTAATAGCTCGATATAGTCCTCAAGCTTAGCGACCTTTTGCGATAGTGCTAGATGGTCTTGCTTCTCTTGACACTGCTCAGTCGCGGTCTGGATAGTATCTTCGGTAGCTTTAATATTAGCGGCTAAGGCCGTCAACTCAGCTTGATCCGCTAAAGCCGTCTGAATCTGCTGACACTCAAGCTTAATCTCTGCCATTTGCTGCAGTTGATAAGTTAGCGGCTCTATTTGTGCCATCATCTCGGTAATATGATTTTGCTGTTGGCGCAAATCATGAACCTGCCTACCTTGCAACAAGTCGGCTTGCTGCTGTTGCAAATCCGCCAAATGCGTTTGTTGTTTACCAATCTTAGCTATGTCTTGTGCTTGTTGCTGTTTGAGCTGCGTTAGTTGAGTATCACGGGCTTGCTTGGTTTGCGCAAAGGTCAGCTTATCTGCGGCTAAATTAGCATTGGCCTCTAGTAAAGCTCTTAGCCGGCTGCAATGTGTAGTATTGGTAGCTATATCGCTATCGAGGTCGCTTAGCTCAGGATGACTGTTTAAATACTGCTCTGTGCTAGCAAGCTGCGTCTTTGCCTCCCGCTGCTCCTGTTGGTTCGTCTCTATAGCTTTAGTTAACCGTTCTAAATCGTTATTAAGCTCAACTCGCCGTTCTTGCTCAGTCTCTATAGCAGTAGACTGCTGTTGGATTTGCGCATCAAGCGTGCGCACTTGCGTATGGATAGGTCGTTGGCTCTGCCCATGCTCGGTAGCTTGTTGCTCAGCGGCTTTAGCGGCTATCAAGGCATCGGTAGCGGTCTTTAGCGTGGTTTGTTGCGTGGCTATTTTTTCAAGTAAATTCGTTTGCTCTGTCTTAAAGTTGGCTAAGGTTTGCCGGCTATAACTTAACTGACTATAAGGGCTGTCTATCTCTAAAGCACTCATTGCTAAGCTTAAACGCGTGGCTTCAGGCGCAAAATTTTGCTGGCTAGTCTGGGCATTAACGAGTGTTTGCCCATGTTGTTTAAGGTCTTGCTGCTGCTCGTGGACGTCATCCAACCATTTAAGTTGGCTGTCTAGATCAGCTAGTGTCTGCCGCTGGGTGACTTGCTGCTCCCCTAAAGCTTGCCCCTGTGCTTGGAGTTGGCTTTCTTCCTCAGCGCTTAATAAGGCCAACCCTGCTAAGCCCGTACGCAGATTGGTTAATACGGCTTCCTCTTCACGTTTCTTTTCAAAGACATGGGTAGAGATGGTCGCATAGATATCCGTACCGGTTATTTTCTCTAAGATATCCGCACGCTCGTCAGGCTTGGCTTTTAGGAAGGCAGAAAAACTGCCCTGAGCCAATAGGATAGAGCGGGTAAATTGCTGAAAGTCCATCCGCGTTAGCTCAATGATTTTGGCTTTGGTACGCGAGAGTTTGCTTTCAAGAATATTATCTTCGGCAGCGTCCGCTATAATTTCCGCAACTTCATGGGTGGCGTCCTGCAAGTTACCATCTGCTTTATTATGCGCACGGCGTTGACCCCAGCGGCAGCGATAGTGCTTGTCTCCTAAGTCTATGACCACTTCTGCAAAGCACTCCGCTGTCTGCCGGGTCATGACCTCATTGCTACTTTTGCTGATGCTATTGATGCGCGGCGTTTCCCCATAGAGAGCCAGACAAATAGCATCCAATATCGTGGTCTTGCCCGCACCGGTCTGCCCAGTGATAGCAAAGATACCCTCGTTAATAAAGGCCTCATCAGCAAAGTTGATGTGCCATTCGCCTTTGAGGGAGTTTAGGTTTTTGAGTCTAAGTTCTATGAGTCGCATGGAGAAAAACAACCGTTGTTATCATTATGGGAGTAAAGGAATAGTCTCGTCACATAGGGGTGAGTCTATGGGCAATGGATAGAAGATAAGTTATTCCGCTCGACTATCCGCATGGCGAATGTTGTAGAGTATCTCTTCATAAGCCGCTTGCAGCCCGCCACGCTGAGACTCCGCAATCTCATGCGCATTAAGACAACGTTTAAACACTTCCAATTCGTCCAAATCTTGCAAAGTCTCAGTAATGGCCTCTTGATTCATGACTTTGTTATAGGTGCGTGTATTCTTAATTTTTAACACTTCACACGGTAAGCCTTCAATCAGCGACTCTACAAGCTCCCGTAAATTGGTGACGATCGCATCACCGGTATAGATGATTTCTAACCAAATGGTTTCGGTAGTGGCTAAAGATTGCAAAGCGGTAGTAATCGCGTCCAAATCTCCGGAGACTTGCGCCAAGGGTTGGAAGCAAGGAATGGGCAAGGAGACCACTTGCATGTGGCAAGTAGCGTCTTGGTGCAACACTTTAATAGCTGGCGGGGTTTTACCGATCAGCGTTGTTATTGCAGACGTGTTATCGATGACGGCCTCTATAGAAGTAGTTTTAGAATCGTCGTTTTCAGATTCAGCCACTTCCGCAAAACCAAATAGGTCATCCATAAACTCAGAGTTATGGGCTGCTTTCTTAGGCGGTTCAATAACGACATTTGGGGGAAGGTATTCTTCTGCAATACTAGGGTCTAGGGTCGCAACCGTTGGTTTAGCGGTATCTTCACTAGTAAAGTCACTAAGCGCTTCCCCAAACTGTACTAGCAATACTTGTTTCTGTTGGCGCGCTTCCCCAAAGCCCATTGCTAACGGAGAGCCTGAGTAGCGAATATGCTCACAGCCACCGACTTTTTGCGGCACATGCAGGTGACCTAAGGCTACATAGTCAAAGCAGTTAGCAAACATATCTGCTGAGATTTTGCCCAAAGAGCCGACATACAGCTCGCGCACGCCATCATCATCGGTGGTTCTGCCACCTGCCGCAAAGAGGTGCCCAGTAGCGATAATAGGGATATGGCGACCGTGAGTCTGGATTAATGCCTCTTGCTCAGTCTTAGCAATGGTAGCTACCTCATCGTAGTGCGCCTTAATCCCTGCGACTACCTTTGCGTCTTTATCATCGGCAGACTCGCCAGCGACACTACCACGCACATCACGGTCGCGTAGATATGGCACTGCAGTGATAATGCAATAGGGTGAGCCAGTATTGTCTGTCAGGGTCAGCACTTCGTTGGCGACATCTTCACAAGCGGTACCAATCACATGCACGTTTAGGTGTTTTAAGAAATCCTTGGGCGCATCCAATAAAGAGGGCGAGTCATGATTGCCCGCGACAATGACGATATGTTGGCAGCATAACTTCGTCACTTCCCCTAAAAACTCATAATATAAAGTCTGGGCTCTATTGGTCGGGGTCATAACGTCAAAGATATCACCGGCGACGATTAGCACATCGACGTTATGCTGGACGATGGTCTCTGTCAGCCACGATAGGAAAGTCGCAAACTCTTCATAGCGATTTTTGCCATAAAGCTTGCGGCCGAGGTGCCAGTCAGAAGTGTGTAAGACGGTAAGCGGAACAGGAGGAGCAATAGGGTTGGTCATAAGCGTAGGTGCAATCAATATAGGAATAAGGGTTAGGTCGATTATAAAGGATGTTAGCGATAATTATGCGGGTCAAAAGTCATTTCACGACAAGGTGATAAATTAGCAGGATAATAAAGTATAAGGCTCACATCCAAGTTATCACGATTTGATAACCACTATGGTAGCCCATTATTAGAATGAATAATAACCACCCGATAAACGGTAATAGTCAGTTAATAAGGCACAAGTTGCCCTATAAGATAAGACAACTGCTAACAGGAAGGTTAATAATACTATGACGACTTTTTATGCCTATCTAAATCAGTTAGCTAAACCATATTAAGAGCATGCGCCTGTTGGTCGGAGTCCATATCTACAGTACTACCGTCTGTACCAAACCAAGCTAAGGTCGCATGTAAGCTGACGACCCGACCCAAGATAAGCAAGGCTGGCGTGGGCAGAGTAGCATTGGCTTGTTTTTCAACGATATTGGCTAAGGTACCCGTTAGCACTTGCTGGGTAGGTAAGCTAGCGTGGGCAACGATAGCAATCGGCGTCTTAGGATCACGACCCGCCGCAATTAAGCCGGTAGTCAGACGCTCTAAAGCGTGCAGTCCCATATAAAAGACGACGGTCTCATTTTCGTCCAGTAGATTCGCGAAGTTATTATTCTCCGCGCCCGCTTTCATAAAGCCGGTGACGAACTTAATGGATTGAGCATGGTCACGATGGGTGAGGGGAATCCCGGAATAGCATGAGGCAGCATTAGCCGCAGTGACACCGGGCACGACTTGATAAGCAATACCTGCGGCTTGTAAGGCTTCAATTTCTTCACCGCCACGACCATAGACGAAAGGGTCGCCACCTTTTAGGCGCACGACACGTTTACCAGTCTTAGCAGCATTGATTAATAACTCATTGATACCTTGCTGTGCGACCGCATGATTGCTACGCTTCTTACCGACAAATACCTTATCGGCATCACGGCGGCACAGATCTAACACTTTATCTGAGACCAAAGCATCGTAATAGACGATATCGGCTTGCTGCATAAGACGTAATGCTTTAAAAGTTAATAATTCAGGGTCGCCAGGGCCCGCGCCTACGATATAGACCTCACCATTGTTTTGAATAGGCTTAGCGGGTTCTAAGTTGTCGTTCGATGGGGTTATAGACTCTGCTAACTGCTGCGCGGTTTCCGCAAGATTATCCTCAAGCGCTTGTTTAGCGTCTTTATCGCGACCAGCAAACATCAATTCACTAACCCGGCCTTCAAAAGCGCGTTCCCAAAACTGGCGTCTACCAGTTAGGGTAGGAATCTTTGCTTTTACTTCCGCGCGCATATCACCGGCAAGCTTCG
>Ga0098066_1000340_pt1 | contig 14106 bp, 9 predicted proteins | sample 25BtaG_FD_76332 | JGI IMG/M metagenome (GOLD analysis project Ga0098066, IMG submission 76332) | Marine viral communities from Cariaco Basin, Caribbean Sea - 25B_WHOI_OMZ_CsCl | ecosystem: Environmental > Aquatic > Marine > Oceanic | place: Caribbean Sea: Cariaco Basin | collected 2014-11-08
GCCAGAATTTCAGCTAAGGTTTTAATTTTCATAATAAATCATAGTGACTGACAACGGTTAATCGTTAAACCATTATTGTACAGGTTCAGAAGCCTGTTCTGCTTCTTCAGTTTCGTCGGTTTTACTACTTTTCTTTGTACCAAGCTTTTCGTCACGAATCTTATCTTCGATTTCTTGAGCAATGGCAGGATTCTCTTTTAAGAAAAGCACAGAGTTAGCTTTACCTTGACCGATTTTTTCGTCGCCATAGCTGTACCAAGAGCCTGCTTTGCCAACAGCTCCAATCTCGACACCTAAGTCAATGACTTCGGCTAAGTGGTTAGTACCTTCACCGTAAGTAATTTCGAATTCAGCTTGGCGGAAAGGTGGTGCCATTTTGTTTTTAATGACTTTGACACGGGTCTGGTTACCGATGATTTCATCACCGTTTTTGACCGCACCAATGCGGCGGATATCCATACGTACAGAAGCGTAGAATTTCAGCGCGTTACCACCAGTCGTAGTCTCAGGGCTACCGAACATAACACCAATTTTCATACGAATCTGGTTAATAAACACCACCATACAGTTAGAGCGTTTGGCATTACCAGTGATTTTACGTAGGGCTTGGCTCATCAGGCGCGCTTGCAGACCCATGTGTGAGTCACCCATTTCGCCTTCAATTTCAGCACGTGGCGTCAATGCGGCTACTGAGTCAATCACGATCATGTCGATTGCGCCTGAGCGTACCAACATGTCGGTAATTTCAAGTGCTTGCTCGTCATTATCAGGCTGCGAGAGCAATAAGTCATCAGTATTTACCCCAAGTTTGCGTGCATAAACAGGGTCAAGCGCATGCTCAGCATCGATAAAGGCACAGGTACCGCCTTGCTTTTGACATTCTGCAATAGCTTGCAGGGTCATCGTCGTCTTACCTGAGCTTTCTGGGCCGTAAATTTCAACGATACGGCCTTTTGGTAGACCACCAATGCCAAGCGCAATGTCTAATCCTAGAGAGCCTGTAGAGACCACATCGACATCCATAATAGCCGAGTCATCGCCTAGATGCATGATGGTGTTTTTACCAAATTGCTTTTCGATTTGACCTAATGCCGCTTTGAGGGCTTTGGCTTTATTGTCGTCCATATTGGATTCCTTGTTTTCGGTAGTTAAGTTGATGCTATAAATAAGATATTAGTACGGTTAAAACTTTTGGCAAACGCATACTGACTGTTATGAAGTCGGTCATTATTGTTTGGCTGTTTTATCAAAAAATAGGTTGTCACGTGACTGGTATAGGTAGTAGTATCGAATGTATCGTTCTACTATACAGTAAAATTAAATAGCGAGAGAAGTAAAAATAAGTCCGTAATACACTGTCGTTATCGTTGTTTTTAAGTCAGACTTGGCGTGCTAATTACTTGACTCAACTTCTTGACGCTGTTGATTTGATAAGGTAATTATAACAAAAGCAAAGCACTATAATGTTCATTGAAGGATGCTAGACGACACTATCTGTCGTATGGTATGAGGCTAAAAATCTACGGAAATGATGTTACAGGCTGCTGTGGTTTTGAACCTGATAATGACTATGCTTGTCAATAGATTTAGGAGTTGTCCACAACAAATAAAAGGCTTATATTCGCTGTTTGTGAAACATCATGAATAATTAAATTATTTTAGAAATTATTTAAAATAATTTTTTATGTGTACAAATTTGATATAAGTAATTGATTTTGAAAGTTTTATAAATTGTACAAAAAATGAACGATTTTACCTTATCCTTTAAGTTGCTTAGCTATGAAGTTGTCAAGTAGTGACTTATGCACAGGGTTATCCACAGCTTATGGGGAGAACTCTGTAAAGCCTTATAATACATAAGTTTACGTAGATTATTAATATTAGGAATGGATTCTATATTTCGTTTCTAATCACTTTAGAGAAGCAGTTTTGTCTACAAACAGCGCTATGAGCGCTATGTTTCACAAATTATAAATTTATCTTTTTTTATGCATAATCATACTATAGGCATTAAAAGTCAGGAGTATGACTCAAGATATACAGCTAAGATATCAGCAGACATAGTTATGTATAGGATGTCTAGTATTTTTAGAGATATTTTCTACAGCCTATAGAAGGCCACAAAAAAGCGGCTACATCAGATAGCCGCTTTGTCAAAACATTTAAAAGTAAAGCTGTATTAATCAGTCTTTGATATAGATCAAATCCCAAACACCATGCCCACGGTCGAGGCCACGACGCTCAAACTTGGTCATTGGACGAAAGTCAGGACGCTCAGTGAAATTACCTGTACCTGCTTTGTTAGTCAGTCCAGCGAAACCATCCAATACTTCAACCATCCAAAATGCATAATGCTCCCAGTCAGTTGCTGTATGGAACCAGCCGCCTTGTTTTAAGCTGCGCGTAACGATGGTCATACGTTCAGGACTGACAAAACGACGCTTATAGTGACGCTTCTTTTGCCATGGATCAGGGAAGTATAGCTGAATACGGTCGATATGGTTTTCTGGTAGCTGCTTGAGCAATTGAATGGCATCACCGTTGATGATTTTTACGTTGCTCAAATCTTGGGTGCCAGCCATATAAGCGCATTTACCAATACCAGGCTCATGCACTTCTACACCGACAAAATTACGAGTAGGGTCAGCGGCCGCCATTTCAATAAACGAATCACCCAAGCCAAAACCAATCTCTACCGTAAGCGGTGCATCTGCGCCGTTAGGGCTATCAGCAAATAACGTACGTAGGTTGTCAATACCGGTAAGATCGCCATCACCAAAACTGTTATTGACCAAATACTCAGAAAATTCTGGAGCAGTTAGTGCAAGCTCAGCATTTTTGTTCATGTGCGTACGGCGCTTCATAAACGTATTGACGATGCGGATATGCTTGTCAGAGGTCGGTTCTATCTCTTGGCTAGTGCTGTTATAGTTATTGATAGGCTCGCTTGTGCTATTAAGGGTTTGCTCATCAGTAGTATCGGTACTATTGACGTTGTCATTGATATCAGAATGTTGACTCATAGGATTCGTAAGGCTTAATTAGGTGGGTGATGTTTGCTTATTATAAGTTAAATCCATACAACTGTGAACGGACAATCCTATTTTCGCGTATTTGCTGGTCAGTGCTGGGGTTTCTCTATGTTACACACGGGTTTTAGCGTTATCATATAATGGTATCTTTTAAATGCTTTTTCTAAGAGTCAGCAAGTAGAGCGTGTTGCCATGTTATTTATCGAGACAGATTCACCGCCACCATTTTATCAAGAATCGTTAACACCTGCTAAACGTAAGCAGTTAGACAAATGGTTCATCGGTAATCGTAGCCAGCGTTATTATCTCAAACGCTTTGAGCAGTTTGATCAGCAAGGTTATCTGTCACCAAAATGGCATTGGGCTGCATTTTTTATCACTTTCCCTTGGCTGCTATATCGCAAGCGCTATATGGATGCGATTGTCTATAGTGTCGCAGGGTGGTCTTTTATCCAGCTTAATGTGGCACTGGTGCTAGTCGCTTTTGAGTTTGTAGCGATGTCCTATGTCCCAGATGCTTATCAGATGGCAACACGTATCGGTATTGCCGCTGTTATTTGGCTATTTTGGTCGTTTATGGTGGCACGTTGGACAGATGCGTATTACTACCGAATGGCAAGGCGTGAGATCGCTGATGCGATAAATGACTATCCGCGAGATGAGGCAGCACAGAAGGCATATCTGCAAAGAGAAGGCGGTGTTAGCTTATTTGGACTGGCATTAGGATTTGGTTCCTTTGCGTTTTCGCTATTGGTGATTAAGGTGCAGTTCTTACCGATTATTACCAAGCCAAAAGCAAACGAAGTGTTGTTTGACGCTTATGATATTGCAAAGAATGCCCAAAACCGAGTGGCGTTGATTTATCAGCAGACAGGGCAGTGCCCAGTAAATCTGCCGCTTAGTACCGAGCAGCAGCAAATACGCATGCATGTCGATACTCAGGCCGCTGGCGTGCTAGAAACTGACTGTGCGGTAGTAGCAACGATTCAGAACGTGACGTTTCCGATACGCTATTTAAACGAGCAGACGCTGGTCTTTTATCATATACCAGACAGTGATAATTGGGATTGCACCAGCTCACTGAATAAAAAACAAGCCCCTAAAAACTGCATAGCTGATTAGGGGCTGTATTTGACGAGTGCTTGTAGATGTTGCTAGTGCTGAGAGCTACTGTTTAGGGTTAATGCTTAGAGTCCGTTGCAGTATCATCCTTTTCCTCAACTGGTGTTGCTTGGCTCTTTAACGCCTCATAAAAATCGGTCAAATCCATTTTACGTGCTTTACCAATATCTTCGTCAAACAAGCTTTCGAGCTCAGCCATTGCTGATTGCGCGGATTCAATCATGCTAGCTTCATCATCGTAGATAGCTTGTTGGCGTTCGATCAAGTCATCATCATAGTCACGGAACGTTTTTACTGTTTCTCGCGCTTTTTCTGGTGAGATACCTAATAACTGTAGTGATTCGCGTGACATGTCCAAAGACGACAAATAAGTCTCACGCCAAATATGACGTACGCCAACCTCACGCAAGCGGTAATAGTGCTGACGATCGCGCGCTCTTGCCAATACAATCAGTTCAGGATAATTCTTATGAAGATACTGAGCGGTGGTGATAGAACGCTCTAAATCGTCAATGGCAAGAATAAATACCCGCGCTTTTTGAATGCCCGCCGCTCGTAAAATCTCAGGGTTTTTTGGGTCACCATAATAGACTTGGTTACCGAATTTTCTTACAAAATCTACTCGGTTTGCAGAGCGTTCAATGGCGGTAAATTCGATATTATGCATGCGCAGTACACGGCCAATAATCTGACCGACACGGCCGAATCCCGCAATAATGACCTGATGCTCATGATCGGGAATGGTATCGTATTCGCGGCTCGGCTTGCTCTTGGCAAATAACGGCTCACCTACCTTTTCTAACAACAAGAATGCCAGAGGTGTCAGCGCCATCGAGATGGTAACGATAAGATTAAGGGTGTTAGCAAGCTCGGGACGCAAGACGTTTTGAGCAGTGGCAACACTGAATAGGACAAAGGCAAACTCACCACCTTGGGCTAAGGTCACGCCTAATCTAATACTGGTCGGCCAGCGATTGCCTGATACTTTGGCAATCCCTGCAATCACTGCAAACTTGATAAACATCAAGGCGAGGGCACAGCCAATAATAAAGATGGGCTCTGCCAAAATGAGTTTGACGTCGGTAAGCATACCGACCGACATAAAGAATAGACCTAACAGCAATCCTTTAAAAGGTTCGATACTGGCTTCTAATTCGTGACGATACTCAGAATCAGCGAGCAACACACCTGTCAAAAATGCACCTAACGCCATTGATAGACCGATTTGACCCATCAAAATAGACACGCCCATCACGATAAATAGCGCGACCGCTGTCAGTAGTTCTGACGCACCACTGGAAGCCACAAATTTGAAGAAGGGTCGAACCACATAACGGCTAGCAAAAATCAGACCGGCAAAGACAGCAAATACCTTACCAAAATAAATCAAGTCGTAGCTTTGTTCACGCACCCCTGATAAAAACGGAATGACTGCTAACAATGGAATGACCGCAATATCTTGGAATAGTAAGATAGTGAAGGCTTCTCGACCATGCGTGCTCGAAAGCTGCTGTTTTTCAGTCAGTATCTGTAGTACAAATGCGGTAGAGGATAGCGCTAAACCAAAACCAACTATAAAGGCAGTATCTAGTTGTAAGGAGAAAAACTGATGTAGGAGCCACATCAGTAGCGTACCAGTTAAACCGACCTGCAAACCGCCCAATACAAATATAGAGCGGCGCAATGCCCAGAGCCGCGAAGGCTGGAGCTCAAGCCCGATAATAAACAGCAGCATTACCACGCCAAACTCTGAAAAGTGCAATAGACTTTCAGCGTCGCCTGCCACATCCAAGCCACTTGGGCCCAATATAAGTCCAGTGATGAGGTAGCCTAAAACCGTTGCAATACCAAAGCGTTTACCGAGAGGGACAAAGAGCAATGCTGCTCCCAAAAATATAGTGGCTTGCAACATGAGATTTGGTGAGCCGGCGGCGGCAGCAAACATCTGGGCTCCTTAAAAATTTGAATAAAATACACAATATAAAATGGACGTGACTAAAATCAGTATGACTAAAACGATATCGCGCTAATATCTATTATTTTTTGCGATAAATTTTCCACACACCATTGTCTGCAAGCGGATTATTATAAGCATCGTTGCGGCGTTTACGCGGTGTCTGGCGACTATCAACAATCTTAAAGTCAGCCATGGCATGTACAATAAGACCAGTACGATAAAAGCGTACCCGCTCAGGCTCTAGCATTTCGCCCTTACTATCACGACAAAAAACATAAGCACGCAGATCGATAAATTCACGATGCGCTACCAGTCGCGCTTCCTCGTCGTTATCTAACACCGCTGTCATACGCTCGATTTCATCATCCGTATATTGACCACATTTATCAGTCAGGGCGCCTACTGCCCCAAAGCTTTTGGACTCTTTAGCGCGCGTCTTAGTCAAGTGTAGACGCTGAACATGATAGATGAATTGTGGTATTTCAAGGCTGGCAGGAAGTGGCAAGTAATCAGGTGGCATATTGGCCGCTGGATAAAAATCCTTTGCACGCTCAAGCAGATTTTGCCAACGTTGTTGATAGGTTTGGACTTCGGCTAAGTTGCCTTCATAAATAGGCATATCACGGATTTGGCGCAAAACATCAGGTGGAAACTGTTCATTACGAAAGTTTGCAATGTCTTCTTGCAGCGTTGATAACAAAACTTTGGCGTGTTTTTTGCCATCTTTTGATGCAGGATCATCGATATAGTCTGGGGCGACAAAGGGTGCTGAGCGTTTAGACATAGTGTTGTATCATCAATAGATAGAGTAAAAATACCAAAAAGTATGATTATAAAAATTAACTGGGGTGCTAAACAAAACTTTATAATAGTTATTATAACCACATAAGCCGATTTGAACTTAAGTTTTTTGAATGGAATAAAGCAAAAGTTTGTCGCAAATCACGACTGTCTTAATGTGATCTAGATTCTAGTTCTAATTCTACGTAACTTTTAGTATGAACCAGTATCAGATGCCTATACTTGTATTTTCTAGGTCGTGTTTCAAGTTATTGACTTCTTTATTCAATCACTTAGCTGAAAATGTATCGTTAATGGTTATGACCAATATGACTATTACCATCAGGTAGCTGTCCCGAAATATCACAGACCAATGCATCGCTATGTGCGATATTCTGCGGGTGAGACGAGCTTTCGACCTGAATAGTAGCATGGTGAATACCAAGCTCTAGCAGTCTTTGTTCGAGACTGGTAATTAGAATATTTGATTCATGGATACTCATTTCACCATCGACCACCACGTGACAAGAGAGTGCATTGAGACCGCTAGTAATACTCCAAACATGTAGGTCATGTACTTTTTGTACTTGAGAGTCTTCGAGTAATTTTTGCTCTACATCGACGAGCGATATATTGGCAGGCGTTCCTTCCATCAATATATGCACAGAATCACGTACAACGCGGTAGCCACTGATTAAAATAAGCACAGCAACGATTACTGATGCCACTGCATCTGCCCATACCCAACCAAAACCCATCATAAGTAGTGCAGCGATAATCGCAGCTACTGACCCTAACAAATCGCTCAATACGTGCAAATAGGCGCTTTGCATATTAAGGTTGATGGGTTCTGCATTATTAGGTTTCTGCTCTGCGACCTTGGCATCATCCGTACCATGATTATGGCTGTGTGGCTCGCCACCTTGACTACCTCGATGCATTAGCCAAGCGACCAAAATATTGATCAGCATACCGATAGTCGCCACGATAAGCATGCCTTGGGTCGCAATTTCTGGCGGTGAGTTAAAGCGTTTAATCGCTTCATAAAAAATCATCAAAGCGATTATCACAAGGGTAGCGCCATTTACCGTAGCAACTAATATCTCAAAACGCTTGTAGCCAAAAGTTTTCTGATGGGTAGCCGCTTTTTCGCCGATTTTAAATGCGACCAAAGTGGCACCAAGCGCTATCGCATCGCTCAACATATGCCCTGCATCAGATAGCAGAGCCAAACTACCAGTGAGCCAGCCACCAATGGCTTCGATAAACATGTAACCAGTAATGATAATAAAGCTGAACAGCAAGGTGCGCTGATAGCCTTTGGTATCTCGTGCTGTGGTTGTTTGCTCTAGATGCTCATCATGATCATGATGGCCTTGGTTTTCTTGAGTGTAGTTATTTTCTTCATCTTCGCGAACGTACTTAGGCACATCCGTATTATCATACTGTTGGCTATGATTGTGCTCGTCAGAGTTTGGATTATTTGGATTCATAATAATACTCAGATTCGCTGATAGTTGCGTTCGATAGCTGATATTTACTGATAAGTGACGTTTACTAATAAGTGATGCTTGCTATGGGTAGAGTAGGCGTAGGGCATTTACCGCGTACCATTTGATAATTATAAATTTAACATAGCCAAGCATGAGAAGCTGTAACGACGAAGTAAACATGATGAGAAGAGAAGTAGAAAGATATACACCCATTTGTTGAGAGCTGCGTGAGAACTACCAACCGACAGGATCAATATCCAAAGTAAGTTTAAGATATTTAGCGCTTGGTAGGGCAAGCACTGGCTGCCACCACTGTCCCAACACATGGTGCAATTGACGACGGTCTTTGGCCAGTAGCAAAAGCTGTGCATGGTAGCGACTGTTCTTTTTACTCATGGGTGCATCAATAGGACCGAGAACAGCGAGGTTATGAGCATTCGGCAAATGCGCAATAGCATCCTTGAGCGCTTGAGTAGTAGCTGCTAATGTTTTGCCTTCACAGCGTATCAATGCAGCATGTCGATGAGGAGGTAAGCCCATCATTTGACGTTCTTGCAGTAGCTCGCGTGCAAATGACAAGTAGCCGTCTTTGACCAGTTTTAATAGTAACTCGTTATCAGGTTGCAACGTTTGAATCAATACGCGGCCAGCTTTGTCACCTCGACCAGCACGGCCAGCCACCTGAATCATGAGCTGCGCGGTATGCTCTGGTGAGCGAAAGTCCGCTGATAAAAATCCGCGATCGGTATTGGGTAAGCAAACCAACGTGACATTGGGGAAGTGATGACCTTTGGCGACCATCTGTGTTCCGACTAATATGGCTGGGTTGCCTTTATTGATTTGCTCATAAATGTTTTCCCAACTGTCTTTGCGTCTTGTGGTATCACGGTCTATTTGAATAATCGGATAGAGCTCTTTGCTGGTTTGGGGATTAGCAAAGATTGCGTGTAGATTTTCGCTGAGCCTTGTCGTTCCCATACCTTTGGCGTCTAGGTTCTGACTGCCACAATCAGGGCATACGGTAGGGATATAGGCTTGCCAATCGCAATGATGGCATTTTAAGTAAGAGTTGCTTGAATAATTGTTTCGCTGGGCTTGGCTATTATAGTGAACGGTCAGGTGCGCGTCACAGCGCGGACAGTCAGCTTGCCAGCCACAAGCCTCGCATAAGAGAACAGGCGCATAGCCTCGACGATTCAAAAATATTAGTACTTGATCACCAGCTTCTAGCGTTTGCCGTATCGCCCCGATCATGGCGTCCGTCAGCCCTGTATCATAGCGCGCACCGTCATCTTGTGCTTGTTGATGGGTGCTTTGCAAGCGAGCATCGATCAGTTGCATAGTTGCAGGTTTGGCATTGCCCGGACGAGTAAGCAGTTGGTATTCTGCTAGTTTGCCATCATCGACCAGTTTTAAATGCTCAAGGGAAGGTGTGGCAGTACCAAGTATCACTGGGATTTTGTACTGCAAACCTCGATAGAGAGCGACATCAGCGGCATGATAACGCAATGTGTCTTGTTGCTTATACGAGCCATCATGTGCTTCGTCAACGACAATCAGGCCTAAGTCTGCGAAAGGATATAACACAGCCGAACGTGTACCAATCACGATTTGTGCATGACCCGTGCGGCAGTCTTGCCAACCTTGCAAGCGATGAGTATTGGTCATACCAGAGTGCAATAGCACAATGTGGGCGGCAAACCGACTGGCAAATCTTGCACGCGTTTGCGGTGTGAGGCCAATCTCTGGTACTAAAATAAGAACCTGTTTACCAGCTTCTAGTACAGCTTGCATCGCTTGCAGATAAACTTCGGTTTTACCACTACCAGTAATACCGTTGAGCAGAAAACCAGTATAAGTATCAGATTCGTGTGCAGCAATAATAGCGTCGACAGCAAGTCTCTGCTCCTCGTTGAGATCAAGTGGCATTTTTGCCATTTTGACTGGAGTAGGTGCTTGTTTTGGCTGAATATAGCGCTCGACTAACCCTTTATCTTCTAGCGTCTTTAAAAAGGCTCGTTGCATCCCTTCTAGTAGCAATACATCTTCGCTTGCGCCATGCTGACCATGTAGCTTTAGCATGTCAAACTGCTGCTTTTGTTTCTTAGCATTGGCTCGAAAATCATCATCAGTGATATGAGGCAAAATGCGCCAATGGGTAATCAGCAAGTCTAATGGTTTGCCTTGACGGACAAGGCTTGGCAGGATAACTGCTAACACGTCGCCAAGCGGATAGTGGTAATAGCGGGCTAGCCAGTAGGCAAGCTTGAGCATGCCAGCGTCCAAAATAGGCTTAGCATCTAGACATTTATTAATAGGTTTGATCTTATTAGCAGGTACGCTGCTATCGTCTTGTGAAATATGAGCAATCACAATGCCAATCAGAGTCTGACGACCAAACGAAACCTCAACACGGCTGCCAATTTGCGGTATCGCACTGTCTGGTAAAGCAAGCATATCAGCTGGTAGGCTATAGTCAAACACCCGATAAAGGGGAACGGGCAGAGCAACTTGTACCAACATAAACGGCTTCGCAGTCTTATTAGGTGAATATGAGATCAGAATAATAGAACGGAGACCAATAAGCTTAGCATGATGCTAAGCTTATGGTGATATGACTTATAGGCTGTTGCTAAAATGAGCACTTAATAATGAGCACTTAATAATGAGGCTTAACAATTAGCACCTAATATTAAGCATCAAATATCATCTTATTCGATATAAAGAATAGACTCAATTTCTACCACACCACCTTTAGGTAGAGCAGCTACTTGGACGGCAGCGCGGGCAGGGTATGGCTCGCTTAGATTGGCGACAAACACTTCGTTCAAGACAGCAAAATCACTCAAGTCAGTCAAAGATACATTGAATTTAACCACATCATTTAGACTGCCACCAGCTGCTTCACAGATAGCTTTGATGTTTTCGAATACTTGCTCAGCCTGTGCTTTAAAACCTTCTCTTAGTTCCATCGTGTCAGGATCAAAACCAAGCTGACCTGAGATATAAACAGTGTTGCCGACTTTTACAGCTTGAGAATAAGTGCCGACCGCTGCAGGTGCTTTATCAGTTTGGATGGTTTGACGAGTCATGGGGTGTCCCTTTTATATTTTATGTGAGTGATTCATGGCTACTAGAATAGCAGTTCTATTTTAGCTATTTGCATCACGACTATATCAGTGATGCAAATCAGCTTATTATAATTGATATAACCGTATAATGTTAGGGAAACCTAGCAGCGAGCGTAGTTCACGGATACCCTGTGCTAAGTGGTTGCGACTACGTACCACGATATGAATAATGGTATCAGTATTGCGAACATCAACGGTTTCAACACCCATATTGAGCTGGCGTAAGTGATAGATAACTTCGCTGATTTGCTCGTCACTAAGCGCAATAGAGAGCTTTAAATAAGCAGGAAAACGAATCTTACCGCTGTTTTTTAAATCATGCTCACCGATGTCACCTTGTTTGACCGCATTGTCATTGCGCCAACGTAATTGAATAACCTGATAAGGATTGTCTTTGCGGATATCATCCAGTGAGAAGCATTTATGACGGTGAACGACCAAACCATGACGTGATAAATGCCCTACGATAGGGTCGCCATATATCGGATGACAACAGTTGGCAAAATCAAGCTCGACGCCAGCAGCATTTGCAATCAGCTGTTGCGGTTGGGTCATATCATCGCTATGTACTTTCGTCTGTAAATCGCTCAGCTCATCGCTAAACAAACGTGTCACGACTAGCTGAGGAAGTAGCGTACCTGAGCTTATTTGTTCAAATAACGCATCTTTTTCTGTCAGACCGCGCCATTCAGTCAGGTCTTTCCAATCAGCATCTGTCAAGTCATCAAAACTTTTCTGGTGCGTTCGGAGCGCACGATCCAATGCCTGTCTACCATGGTGTTGTTTGTCAGCGACAGATAAATCTTTGAACCAACGTAAAATTTCTTCACGGGCTTTGTTAGTCACTACAAATCCCAACCACTCCGCTTTTGGTTCTGAGTGACTGTTCACTTCTATCTCAACGGACTGTCCGTTTTTTACCACGGTGCCGAGCTTTGCAGCTTTACCATCGATATTTGCACCAACGGCAACGTTACCAATCATAGGCCCGACCGCGTAGGCAAAATCTAGCGCGGTTGCACCCTGTGGAAGCTCGTAAGCACGGCCTTGAGGACTGTAGCAAATGATTTTACTAGAGTGCAGATAATCCATCAGCTCATTAATAGTAGAGACTGCTGCTGAAAAATCAGGACTGTTTTCATTCAGGTTGTCTTCATCGACCAAATCTTTCATGTTGCGCAATGATGCTTGGATGACCGATTGACTCACATCAGATGCGTGCTCTGCCCCGATGACACCAAGTCTCGCAGCGCTTTGCATTTGCTTAGTCAATATAGTGACTTTTACCACATCATTGTCACGCTCATAGATGAGGGTGAGGGACTGGTTACCGCCTGGTAGCGGACGACGAATATTATCCGCAATATGGGTATCATCAATCTGATATTTTTTGATTAGATAATAGGCCAGTTTGTCACAGGCTTCGATATTATCAAGGACGATTTCAAACGCGTAGTGACGCAGTAGCGCATTAATCTCACCGCGATTGCGGAAAAATTGACGATATATGACCACGCGATTGTCTAAGACTTTGACCAGACCATTGAGATCCAAGTTGTTTAGCACGATACTCAAATAACGATGAATCGACTCTCTTTGAAAGTTTCGTCCAAGCCCATGTTGTAACAGTTTATCAGACAGCTTGTTGTACATATCAGAGTCTAAATTGCGATAACACAATACTTCGATATAGTCAGCAATATCATTCAGACCCATTAATCGTGCAAATGGCACATAAAAATCCAAGGTTTCTTGAGCTGTGGTGCGTTGCTTCTCAGGACGTACTGCGTCAAGCGTAGACATATTATGTAGACGGTCAGCAAGCTTGATAATGAGTACACGCGGATCAGCGAGAGTGGCGGTTAAAATTTTATGAAAGGTGGCCGCTTTATTCTGCTGCTTGTTATGTGAAGAGGACTTTAGCTTGGTCACACCATCGACCAATCTTGATACAGTTTCACCATAACGCTGCTTGATTTGCTCATCACTAACTTCGGTGTCTTCGACCGTATCATGCAGGATTGCTGCAATGATGGTATCTCGATCTAAGCGAAAGCCCGCTAGTATCTCAGCGACAGCGATTGGATGCGTGATATAAGGTTCCCCTGATTTGCGCTTGTCTTTAATGTGCGCAATATCTCCGAACTCACAAGCATCAACAATATCACGGCGCTCAGCAGCAGTGAGATAACCTACCGAACGTAGTAAATTATATTGAGCATCATCGACGAGGTGATGACTGAGTTTGGGTAGGGTTTGACTCATAAAATGATGATCCTATTTTCCATGACCTACTTGTTGGGCCACTTACCGAAGCAAATGGAGGCTAAATAATGACCTACCATACAAAACTTAAGGATGAGTACGCCATTCTCTAATTAATCGCAAATCGCTTTCAATGTCAACTGATAAGCGTGTGGGCGATGAAAAAATTTCACTAAGTGGTCTATTTTGGGGATAAATGGTGACCAAAATAGCCAATACATTATTATTACAACCAAAAAACCACAGCCTATGCTGTGATCTCTCGTCAAAATGTCATCACTGTGTGGATTTGTCTTATAACGCAGTGGTTAGCTTTATAGACTTCA
>Ga0098066_1000343_pt1 | contig 14010 bp, 12 predicted proteins | sample 25BtaG_FD_76332 | JGI IMG/M metagenome (GOLD analysis project Ga0098066, IMG submission 76332) | Marine viral communities from Cariaco Basin, Caribbean Sea - 25B_WHOI_OMZ_CsCl | ecosystem: Environmental > Aquatic > Marine > Oceanic | place: Caribbean Sea: Cariaco Basin | collected 2014-11-08
CCAACCGGTACTACTACCGAACAGGAGCCAACGGCGGAAAAGGGTCCCGGAACGGACAAGCAAGTTGAGGCAGGGCCGGAAAAGTCCGACACACCTTCTTCCACCAGCATGAAAACGTCAGACGAAGCTGCCCCAGCCGCCGCCAACGCCTTGGAAGGCACGACCGCTGAGCAGCCCGAAGCAGCCAGGCCGGCCGAGTCCGAAACAGCGGCGCCTGCGACACCGGCCGAGCCGGCTAAAGCTACTGACCAGGCCGCAGGAGCGACCAATGAGCCCGCCGATGAGGGCAAGGGCGAAGCGACTGCCGGCGAAAGCGACAAGGCCGGGCCCCGTGGCAAAGACGAGGCCACCGGAAGTGCGGATGGCAAGGCCGAGCCCCAGATTCCGGTAACGCCAGGCCGTGCCTATAATGACCCGCGGGAAGTGCGCAAGCGCCGGAAGGCAGCGGAGACCGCCAGGAAGGCCGAGGCGTCTGAAGGCAACCGCTCTGCCGGGGACAGCGGCGGGGCTGACAGCTCCGAACAGTAAGCGTTGCAAGACTCACGGATACACCACGGGTGTATCCGTGATACCTCACCATGGCCTCGTGCCAGGAGCCGTTGAATGCTGAATAACGACGAAATCGAAGTACTGGAAGACATCCTCTTCGCAGAACCCTGGGGAGAGGAGTCACTGGACTTCTTCGGGCTGCATGGGGTGGTCTGCGCCAGTGTAGTGGGCCCCAGACCACTGGATACCCCCGAGATATTCCGCCTCGCCACCGGCCAGGAATCGGTGTCGCCGGCCGATGTGCCTGAGGCGTTCACTCGCCTCACCGAGCAGCTGTCCCGGGGACTCGCCCACTCCCTCGATATGGGACAGGCCCTGGAGCTCCCGGAGCCGGAAGATGGCGACCCCATGAATGCGCTGGAAAACTGGTGTGCCGGCTTTGTGGACAGTTTCCTCGAGTATGAAGATGAGTGGTTACAGGACGACGAAGCCGGCACAGCAGAACTGCTGGTGCCCATGCTGACCCTGTCTGGCCTGTTTGATGACGAGGACTTCCGCAAGGCCCGGGAGGACGAAAAGGTAGCGCAACAGATGGCTGAAGCGCTACCTGACGCACTTACGGACCTCTACCTTCACTTTCACGCCCCGGACTGACCAAAATCAGTAACGAGCCGCAAGGCCCATTACTGAGGGGGTGACCGGAACCGCTCCCAGACCGGCACAAGACCATCAGGCAGGGGCGGGATACGTCCCAGTTCGCACCAACTGGCACCGGGAAAGTGAAAATCACTGCCCTGAGATGCCAGTAGCGAATGCCTGCGGCACAGTTCGGCGAGAAAGCCAAGATCACCACTGGACTGACCGGAAGTTACCACCTCGATTGCTTCTCCCCCCGCATCCATGAAGTCAGCTACCAGGGCCCGCAACCGGGTCGCGGTCAGCTTGTATTTACGGGGATGGGCCAGTACTGCGATACCACCCGCCCCGGTAATCCACTGAACGACTTCTTCAAGCTCTGGCCAGAAGGCTTTGACGTCCCCTGGCTTGCCACTACCCAGATACTTGCGGAAAGCCTGGGCCTGGTCCTTCACCAGGCCCGCTTCCACCAGTGCCCGGGCAAAATGCGGCCGACCCGGGACATCGCCGCCGGCCAGCGTAGTCGCCTGGTCAAGAACCGTGCGTTCACAGCCAGCGACGTGCCTGACCAGCTTGTCCGCAATGGCCGCGGCCCGCTTCCACCGATTCGCCTGCTGGTTAGCTACCTTCGCAGCGAAGTCAGCGTCGCCCTCTCTCATGTCCAACCCAACCACGTGGATCGTATGCTTTCGCCAGACACAGGACAATTCGATACCGTTGATAAGGACGAGATTCTGCTGCAAAGCCGCCTCCCGGGCCTCGCCGGTTCCGTCCAGGGTGTCATGGTCGGTAAGTGCAAGGTGCGTGACCCCCTGCTCAACCGCGCGGGCAACCAGGTCCACCGGACTGAGGGCCCCATCAGAAGCGGTACTGTGACAATGGAGATCAATGCAATAGCGGCTGGCCTGGGGTATAGTCACGAATTATCCTGAGCGGGTTCAAAGCGTTGAACGCCAGTCTAACACGTTCCCGCAGACCTGGAATTCACGAGGACGACAACTCTATGTACTACGCCATCATTAGCGAAGACATCGAACACAGCCTGCCGTTGCGCGCCGAGGCTCGCCCGGCGCACCTGGCACGCCTGGAGTTCCTGCGGGATGAGGGCCGCCTGCTGGTCGCCGGCCCCCACCCGGCACTCGATACACCGGAACCCGGTGAAGCCGGATTTACTGGCAGCCTGGTGATCGCGGAGTTCGATTCCCTGGAGGATGCCAGGAACTGGGCCGACGCAGACCCCTACGTAGAGGCCGGTGTCTATCACAAAGTCACCGTCAAACCGTTCAAGGCCGTTCTGCCATGACTGCGGACCAGGTCGCGCCCCGGACTCCATGAGCATTTTGTAATAGCCAACGACTTGATCAACAGTAGCGATATGACAAAATTGCCGGCTAAGCGACCGAGGGCAGCTGATCGACTTCCGGACGATCACCTTATCGGCGGAACCACACTGATCCGGACCCCCAACTGCCAGGAATAACCCTGTGATGGCTCGAGCTGTAACTTCTTCCCGCGCATTCGTCGGTCTTCGACTGCTGGTACTACCTCTGGTGGTATTGCTGTTGGCCAGCAGCCTGGCCCACGCCAGAACTGTCTATATAGATGATACCCTTTACGCACCCGTGCGTAGCGGTCAGGGCACCCAGTTCCGCATTCTTCACAATGGCCTTCGCAGCGGAACCGCTGTAACCCTGCTGGAACAGTCCGAGGACTCCGGCTACAGCAAAATACGGACAAGTCAGGGTATCGAAGGCTGGGTACCCACTCGCTACCTCACCAACCAGCCCATCGCCAGGGATCGACTGGAGGCGGCCAACCGTGAGCTGGAGCAGGCCCGCAACCAGTTGCAGGAACTCCAGGATCGCATGAGCGAGGTCTCCGGGGAACGTGATGAACTGTCGTCCCGTGAGGAACAACTGCAGCAGCGTGTGGACGAAGTGACCACCGAACTGGAAGACATCCGTTCAGTATCCGCCAATGCCCTCAACCTCGACCGCCGCAACCGGGAACTTCAGGAGAGCAATCAGAAGCTGAAGAACGAAGTCGAAGTGCTCACTGCTGAAGTCGAACGCCTTGAAGCCCGCAAGGAGTCCGATTTCATGTTACTGGGCGCTGGTCTGCTGATTCTGGGTATGTTTCTCGCCGTTGTGTTGCCCTGGCTGAAACCCAGCAAGAAGAACGACACCTGGGCCTGATACATCTCACGCCATTATCCTCCCCCCGGATTCGGTCGTGTTACGTACAGTCTTCCAACGCACCAGATCTGGGGATCCGTTCACTCTCCCGGCACTAAATCTATGGTTCTATATGGTGGTTATGACGTCAGATTCTTTGACCAATCGACGCATAACCACTAAAAGGACTTACAGGGGGCTGACCAATCCACAGCCTTCGTGACCAGAGAGGGAAAGTTAGTCATGTCGATCACCATGAGGGATTACTCGGAAAAGCGCGATTTTCACCGGATGCAGGTAAACTCTGAAATCCAGATTACCGACGGTGAAGGTCGTTCATTCACGGGGATTTGCCGCGACCTTAGTGGCACAGGCATGCAACTGCAGGTCGCTGACTTTATTCCTGAAGGCGCAGTGCTGCACACCCTGTTGCCGGCTACCAGTGATCAGTTCCCGCCGTTCGAGACCGAGGTTCGGGTATTGCGCACGGAGCCTAGCGGAGATGCTTTCCTGCTCGGTGTCATAATCGAGAGGGTCAGCCACTGACAAGAAAGCCCCGATGGGAAACCACCGGGGCTTTCTTGAAGTCAGCAGTAACCGCGCTTAGCCCAGTTTTGTCTCTGATACAACGATGCCGTTGTTATCAGCATAGACGTACTGCCCGGGATGGAAGGTAACGCCCCCGAAGGTGACTGGCACGTTCAGGTCGCCAATGCCCTTCTTTTCAGTCTTGCGGGGATGTGTCCCCAGCGCCTGGACACCCAACTCAGTCTTGCCGATAACGTCCACATCACGGATACAACCGTAGATAATCAGCCCGGCCCAACCATTGGCAGCAGCTTTCTCGGCCAGCATATCGCCCAGCAGGGCCGCCCGCTTCGAACCACCACCGTCGACCACCATGACGCAGCCGTTACCTGGCTTGGCCACCTGCTCCTTGACGATGGAGTTGTCCTCGAAGCATTTCACTGTGACCACTTCACCGCCAAAAGCATCGACGCCGCCAAAGTTACGGAAGCCAGGCTCTACCACCTGGACTTCGGGATGATCATCACAAATATCGGGAGTTACGATGTCCACGTTGTCGGTCTCCTTATCCCAAGCCTCTAAGGCCGGTATCAGTCAATGGATTCGTCAGCCAGGAAAAACCAGGTGTCCAGCACCGAGTCCGGGTTAAGGGATACGGTGTCTATGCCCTCATCCATCAGCCACTTCGCCAGGTCCGGATGGTCCGATGGCCCCTGCCCACAGATACCAATGTATTTGCCGGCACGCTTGCAGGCCTGGATGGCGTTAGACAGCAGCGCCTTGACCGCGTCGTTCCGCTCGTCAAACAGGTGGGCAATGATGCCGGAATCCCGGTCCAGCCCCAGGGTCAGCTGGGTGAGGTCGTTGGAACCGATTGAGAAGCCATCAAAGTGCTCCAGGAACTGGTCCGCCAGTAGTGCATTGGCCGGCAGTTCGCACATCATGATCAGGCGGAGGTCATTCTCACCCCGCTTGAGGCCGTTCTCAGCGAGCAGGTCCACCACCTGGCTGGCTTCACCCACCGTGCGCACGAAGGGCACCATGATTTCCACATTGGTAAAGCCCATCTCGTCACGGACTTTTTTCAGGGCACGGCATTCCAGTTCGAAGCAGTCCCGGAAGGTATCCGAAATGTAGCGGGACGCGCCCCGGAAACCGAGCATGGGGTTCTCCTCGTCGGGTTCGTACAGGGTACCACCGATGAGGTTGGCGTATTCATTGGACTTGAAGTCCGACAGGCGAACGATCACTTTCTTGGGATGGAAGGCGGCAGCCAGGGTGGAAATACCTTCAACCAGCTTGTCCACGTAGAAGTCCACGGGAGACGCATAGCCGGAGAAGCGCTTCTCCACGGTCTGGCGAATATCCCGGGGCAGGCTGTCATAGTTCAGCAGCGCCTTGGGGTGTACGCCAATCATCCGGTTGATGATGAACTCCAGCCGGGCGAGACCCACACCCTCGTTGGGCAGGGCCTGGAAATCAAAGGCCCGGTCCGGGTTGCCCACGTTCATCATGATCTTGAACGGAATGGCCGGCATGGACTCGACGGTATTCTCCCGCAGTTCGAAGTCCAGGCTGCCCTCATAGATCAGGCCGGTGTCGCCCTCTGCACAGGAAACCGTCACTGCCTGGCCGTCCTTGAGTACCTCAGTGGCATCGCCACAGCCTACGACGGCAGGAATACCCAGCTCACGGGCGATAATCGCGGCGTGACAGGTACGCCCACCACGGTCGGTCACGATCGCAGCGGCACGTTTCATCACCGGTTCCCAGTCGGGGTCCGTCATGTCGGTGACCAGCACATCCCCTGGCTGGACCTTGTCCATATCCTTGATGCTGTCTACAACACGCACGGCCCCGCTGCCAATCTTGTGGCCAATACTACGGCCTTCAACAATTACCTTGCCCTGCTCTTTCAGCAGGTAGCGCTCCATGACGTTGGCGGACGCACGGCTCTTGACGGTTTCCGGGCGGGCCTGGACGATGTAGATCCGGCCATCGTCGCCGTCCTTTGCCCACTCGATGTCCATGGGGCGATCGTAGTGTTTCTCGATGATCATGGCCTGCTTGGCCAGCTCGGTCACCTCTGCATCGCTGATGCAGAAACGGTTGCGGTCGTCCTGCTCTACCTTCACCGTATCGACGAAATGATCGGAATCCTTATCAGTTGAGTAGACCATCTTGATGGCCTTGCTACCCAGGTTACGGCGCAGTACCGCCGGGCGACCGGCTTCGAGGGTCGGTTTGTGGACATAGAACTCGTCCGGGTTTACAGCGCCCTGAACCACGGTTTCGCCCAGCCCATAAGAAGCAGTCACAAACACCACGTCACGGAACCCGGACTCGGTGTCCAGGGTAAACATGACACCGCTGGCGGCGGTCTCACTGCGAACCATCTTCTGGATGCCTGCAGACAGGGCCACCAGCTTGTGATCAAAGCCGTGGTGGACCCGGTAGGAAATGGCCCGGTCGTTAAACAGGGAGGCAAAGACTTCCTTGACGGATTTTTTCACCTGCTCGAAACCAACCACGTTCAGGAAGGTTTCCTGCTGACCGGCAAAGGAGGCATCGGGAAGGTCTTCGGCCGTGGCAGAGGACCGCACAGCGACAGCCAGGTTACGGTTACCGTCCTGGAGCTTGATGAAGGACTGTTCCAGATGCTTTTCCAGGTCGGCGGGGAACGGTTGCTCCAGTACCCACTGGCGGATATCTGCGCCAACCCGGGCTAGCTCATTCACGTCATTGATATCAAGGGCATCCAGCGCTTCGTCAATACGCTCCCTCAGCCCGTCCTTGGCCAGGAATTCCCGGTAGGCATGGGCTGTGGTCGCAAATCCACCTGGTACGGACACGCCGGCATTGGCCAGATTGCTGATCATTTCGCCGAGAGAGGCATTCTTTCCCCCCACCCGCTCAACATCTGACATGCCCAGGTTCTCAAACCAGATAATGTAATCTTCCAAAGCGCGTCTCCCTTGGTTCAGTCGAGCAAACTGCAAAGAATAGAGGAGCACTCATCCCCTGTAAATCATGCCCCTGATGGGCGAACAGGGCTCCACGACAGGGCCCCGGGGATGATAAGGTTGCTCCCGACTATCGAATTTGGCGTGTATCATACTGTAACCTGTGAAGATTACCTAGGGAACCTCTGCTCATGAAACGCACAGTCTTCTTCATCTCTGACGGCACGGGCCTTACCGCGGAGGCACTCGGCAACAGTCTGCTGGCCCAGTTCGAGAAAATCGAATTCGAAAGGGTCACGGTTCCCTACGTGGATGACCAGGAGCGCGCTGAGGCCCTGGTCGACCGCATCAACAAGGCCTCAAGGGAAGACGGCATGCGTCCGCTGGTGTTCGATACCATCGTAAAAAAGGATATCCGGGCGATCATCAGTGAGGCCGATGGCTTCATGATAGACATCTTCGGTACATTCCTGGACCCGCTGGAGCAGGAACTGCAGGCCTCATCGTCGTACACCGTGGGCAAGTCCCACTCGATCAATAACGAGGGCAACTACGAGAAACGGATCCACGCTGTCAACTTCGCCCTGGACAACGACGACGGCGCCCGTACCCGCCACTACGACGAGGCGGACCTGATCCTGGTCGGAGCATCGCGCTCCGGCAAGACACCCACCTGCCTGTACCTGGCACTGCAATATGGGGTAAAAGCCGCCAATTATCCCATCACCGAGGATGACCTGGACGACCAGCAACTGCCGGAGGTACTGCGATCCCACCGGGAAAAGATCTTCGGCCTGACCATCGACCCTGAACGCCTGGCAGTGATTCGCAACGAGCGCCGGCCCAACTCCCGTTACTCGTCCATCAAACAGTGCATGCACGAGGTGGAAGAAATAGAAACCATGTACCGGCGGGAGCGGATTCCCTTCATGAACACTACGGCCTACTCTGTCGAGGAAATCTCCACTCGCATTATGGTATCCACCGGCCTGAAACGACTGCGCTGATAGACCCGTCCAGCAACAAAAAAGGGTAGCGAGACGACCCCGCTACCCTTTTTTGTTGCTGGACGCTCCTCCGAACGGGGGCGTCGCAGTTACAGTTCCCGGATGTCCAGGCCGAGCCCTGCCACCGTTTCACGGTTGTCGTGGCTGGTAATAACCGCCGTGCTGGCCTTATCCGGCCGCAGCCAGTCCCGTGCCACCCGCTGCAGATCCTCCACAGTTACCGAGAGCACCCGCTCACGGAACCGGGCCTGCTGCTCCGGCGTACGTCCGAACAGACGACTATGGAACGCGTGACGGGCCTCCCCGGCCGGAGACCGGGGTTTGTCCAGCTGACTGATCACGCCCAGCACAGCCTCTTCAAGGGACTGCCGGTCGTGGGCCTCCGCTCCCAGCCACTTCAGTGAAGCATCGAAATCGTCCAGGGTCTCAACCAGCCGCGGGTCCCGGTAGGAGAAGAAACGGAAGGTCCCGTTGACGTTATCCTGGCCGGCTCCGCCGCCATAGGCGCCGCCCTTTTCACGGATAGCCCGGTGCAGGAAGCCATTGCGCAGGAAGCCACCGAGCACGGTCAGTGCTGCCGCATCCGGATGGTCCGGAGCCACGGTGGGATAGGAACGGGCGCAGAAGTTGACCTGGGTAGAGGTGAGCCACGCCTCGCGGGTGTCATAGCTGACCGGCTCCATCTGCCACTGCTCACCGTTGACTTCAGGAGCCTCGGGCCACAGTCCGGCCACACCCTCGGCCATGGCATCGAGGTGCTCACTTTCCGCCACCAGCAGGAACTGTCGCTTTTGCCTGCGAAACTTCTGATGCAGGCTGGCCAGGTCACTACACAGCTTATCCAGGGCTGTGCTGTCATCCAGGCGGTCGTCCAGTTCCTTGGTGCCCTTGATACCTGCCAGGCCGGCCAGGCGGAACGAAAGCCAGGCGCCGGGGCTATGCCCCTGGGATGCCGCCCCCATGGCCAGGCCATGACCGCTGCCGGTCACGGCCTGCTCCCGGCGGGCACGGATCTGTGCCACCAGCTCACGGATACGCCCTTTTTCATCAAAACGTGCGTTGTCATAGACATCCCGCAAAAGCTCAGAGAGCGCCTTGCGATTACGGGCCAGGGCCTTGCCGCTGAGGATCATATAACCGTTCAGACTTTGCACGTCATCCACGGTGCCCCGGGCGGAGATGCTGGCACCGATCCCGCCACTACAGGCTGAAATCCGGTCCTGCATCCGCAGGTAGTCCAGGTCGCCACAGCCCACTTCCGTCAGAATGGTGGTGTACAGGGGCAGCAAAAGCAGCTCTTCCTGGGACAGCTCCGGCAACTGGAAGATGGCCTGTTCATAGACCAGGCCATTGGTTCCCTGGGCATACAGGGCTGCCGGGAAGGCTTCCAGGTTACGTCCCTCCGGGACATGGATTTTCAGGGGCACATCAGAAAGGTCCACCTTGGGCAGGATGGAGTCATCGTCCCTTTGCAGCTGACGGGCTTCCAGGGCCTGGGCCCGGGTCACGATCTGCTGCTTCTCATCATCCGACAGCTGGGCCTTGCGGGCCTCCAGGGCCTGGCGTACGGCCTGCTGACGGCGACCTTCCAGCTGGTCGTCCGGGCGCAGGGTCAACGTTACCCGATGGGGATTGTCGATCAGCAGGCGACGAATCAGTCCCGGCACATAGTCCGGATCACTGATCTTGTCGCGCATGGCTTCCAGTACCGGCTCCAGGTCCAGTAGCTCCACCGGGTCGCCGCCATGAACCATGGGAGAAATTGCGGTCATGATCAGCTGAAGGCCATAGGGGAAGCTGTCACCGGCAATTTCCCGCTGATGCAGCTCCAGCTGGTGAAGAATGGCTTCCAGGCGTTCACGGGGAACGCCTTCCGAGGCAACTTTTTCCAGGACGCCTTCCACCAGGGCTTCCAGGTCTTCCCGGCGCTCCGGCTCAGAGCCCTCCACGCCACAGACAAACGTCATTTCCCGGTTGGAATCTTCCAGCCCGCACATGGGCGATGGCGCCGCGGCAATGTCTGTGGTTTCCAGGGCGTGCAACAGGGGTGAGGCGCTGTTTTCCAGCAATACACTGGCCACCAGCTGGGCCTCCAGGTTTTGCTGCAGGTCGAAGCTGTGCCCCAGCAGCCAGCCCATTACCAGATGGGTCTTGCGTTCCACTGACTCACCAGCGCTGACGGCATAGCCCTGCTCCACCCTCAATGGCGAGAACAGTCGTTTCTCGTCCCGTACCGGAAGGTCCACTTCCAGGGCATCGAACCGGGCGAGGGCCAGCTCCTCGAATCGCTCATGGTGCTCACGGGCCGGAATGTCGCCGTATGTGCAGAAAATCGCATTACTGGGATGGTAGTGATGACGATAGAAGGCCACCAGGTCGTCGTAGCTCAGGTCGACAATATGGTCCGGCTCACCACCACTGTTGTAGTGGTAGGTGGTGGTGGGGAACAGGTGGCTGGACAGGTTCTGCCACAACTGGGACGTGGGTGCACTCATGGCACCCTTCATCTCGTTGTACACGACCCCACGGTAAACCAGGGGCGTGGTGGGATCATCCGGTGTCTCGAATTCAAGGCGGTGACCTTCCTGGGCAAAATCCAGCGGATCCAGTTTGGAAAAGAACACCGAGTCCAGGTATACCGACAGCAGATTGTCGAAATCCTTGCGGTTCTTGCTGGCAAAGGGATAGGCCGTCCAGTCACTGCTGGTGAAGGCGTTCATAAAGGTATTGAGTGAACGCCGGATCATCATGAAGAACGGATCCCGCACGGGGTAACGCTCGCTCCCACAGAGCGCCGTGTGTTCCAGGATATGGGCAACACCGGTGGAGTCCATTGGGAAGGTACGCAGGGCTACGAAAAATACATTCTCGTCATTATCTGCAGCCATATGCAGGTGCCGCGCGCCGGTCTTGCGGTGCACATACTCCTCCATGGTGAGGTTCAGGGCTGCAATGGGATGACTGCGAACGCGCTCGAACGCCGGGTGTACAATGGACTCATTGGTTACGGTCATGCATTCGTCCTGTCTGGCAAAATAGTGTTATGTAGCTTATCACGGTATCCTCGACACGCCGGTGGATGTCACCGGGAGGACTACCTCCAGTTGTGACCGGGAGCGAACTTCCCCGATAATAGTTCACCTATGATGGCGACGAGGCGGAGCTTTTGAAACCCCGCCCCCTGAACGAATATCGCAAAATGCCTGATGCCGCCACTGCCTGGTTTGCGGTATCCGCCGGAGAACCAGAGACCAAGGTAAGCCATGATCATGACCGACACATCTACCGAGCGCAGCCACCGCTCCACCAGCCCCAGGATGCCGGACGCCAGCGCCTACCACAGTGAACGGCGCCGCTACCTCGCCCGGGCCCGCCGCAACCCAGGCCTGCGCCAGCGGTATCTGCGCAACCTGGCTGGTTATCTGTTGCTGCGGGGCGCCTGGTCGTTCGGTTTCTTTCCGATCATCCTGGCCTTCTGGGTCCCCCTGGTTCTGGCCGAATTCAACCCTGTAGTGATGGTGCAGTCACTGCTGCCCCACCTGGACGCCTTCGTGTCCGCAAACCCGGAAGTCCAGGCCCGTTCGATCAGTACGGTTCTCGCAGGCTGGGCGTCGATCGGTTTGTTCTTCTTCCTGTTCGACGTAGTGATCAATCCGTTTCGCTCGCCGTTCCAGAAAGAGGCCGACGTTCACATGCGGGCCTGGTCACAGAGCCAGGGGCTGGTGCCACCAGACGAAGTGTGAACAGGGTTTGATTCGGCAACAATAGCCAAGTCTTTTTGTAAACTTTTGTATCTGTATCAGGATACACTCCCAAGAAGTTAGCGGACTGGGGAGAGTATCCGGATGGAGATCAAGAACGCCTTGCTGGTGGACGATTCAAAAGTGGCCCGCTTTACCCTCAGCAAGCTACTCAAGGGCAGCAATATGGAGGTCAGCACTGCCAACTCCGCCGAGGAGGCGCTGGACCTGCTGAGTAACAGTGATCACCCCGACGTAATCTTTATCGACCATCTGATGCCGGGCATGAACGGCGTCGAGGCCGCCCGCGCCATCCGCAACAATCCCGCCACCGCCCACATACCCATCGTGATGTGTACCTCCGGTAAATCCGCCGAGTTCGAGCAAACCGCCCGTGCCATGGGCGTGGACGTCATCCTGCCCAAGCCACCTGAGCGGGATGGGGTCACTCGGGTACTCGACAAACTCCGGGCCATGCCCGAGGCCCAGCCGGTAACGGTCAGCGAGGAAAGCCAGGTACCCCCGGCCAACGACCCGGACATCCCCCTGCTGACCGAAGACCAGATCGCCATGGCGGCCCGGGCCGAAGTCCAGTCCCAGATCAGTGAACAGCTCCACGAACGCCTGACCCAACTCTTTGATGAGCAAGTGGGCTACCTCCGCCAGGGCATGGACGAGCACAACAGCCTGAATACAACCCTGATCAACGAAAAACTGGCGGCCCTGGAAGCCATCCTGGACGTCCACCAGAAAGCCGTGGCAAAGACGGTGACCCGGGAGGTCAACGAGTTACTGAAAAAGCTGCTCGACCAACACCAGCGGGACACCGTCAAGGCCATCGAAACACTGGTTGCCGACAGGAACACCCACCTGCGCGAAGAACTGGACCGGCAGCGTGACCAGGACCAGGAATTCTGGAAGTCATTGCAGACCGACACCCTTCAACAGGCTACGGAAGCCGCCCGCCATCAGGCGGAGCAAGTGGCTCGACACCTGGACGAGCTGGCCGCTGACCGTCGCCACAAGTCTGCCCGCAACGTTTATCTCGGCATCCTGCTGGTGAGTCTCGGTGTCGTCGGTCTGAGCCTTGCCTGGATGAACGGCTTGCTGCCGATATAATCAGCCCGGGGCCTGCATACTTCGGAATTTGCTACCCGGGAAGGCCGCCTTCACATTCACCCACCGGTACGGAACTTTGATAGAATGCGACCAGTTCTCAACCCACGGTCGCAGTCTTCCTGCCGGATGCCTTCATGAATCACCTGTTTATCGACAACCTCACCGTTATCGACTTTGCCTACCTGGACCACCACCGCGGCCTGGTCGGCGAGAGCTGGATTGCCGACATCGTGCTGGGCGGCGAGCTGGATGAGCAGGGCATGGTATTCGATTTTGGCAACGTGAAGCGCACCATCAAACGGGTGATCGACGAACGGGTAGACCATCGGCTGGTGGTACCGGCCGGCGCAAATTGCCTTGCACGGAGCGACAGCCCCGGACATCTCACCTGGACCCTGGCAGACGGCAGCCAGATCCGCCACGAGGGGCCGGAACAGTCCGTAGTATTCCTGGACCACACGGAAGTCGTGCCATCCGCTGTAGCGCGCCTGTTGGAGCAGGAACTGAAGGCTGTGCTGCCGGCGAATGTGACGGATGTAGAGGTCACCCTGCGGGAGGAACTGATTGAGGGCGCCTATTACCATTACGTCCATGGCCTGAAGAAGCACCTTGGCAACTGCCAACGCATCGCTCATGGCCACCGGTCGCCGATCCGCATTGATATCAACGGACGGCGGGACGCGGAGCTGGAGAAGCACTGGGCTCGGCAGTGGCAGGATATCTACATCGGCACCCGAGAAGACCTGAGCCAGAGCTGGACGGATGGGGATGGCACCGAGTATGTGAGTTTCCATTACGACGCCGAGCAGGGTGAGTTCCGGCTGACCTTGCCCCGTCAGCGGGTGTGGTTCCTGGAAACCGATACCACCGTTGAGTTAATTGCCGCTTACCTGGCTGACCAGATCAAGGCTTCACACCCCGGCGATGAGGTTCGTGTTCGGGCTTTTGAGGGGGTTGGGAAAGGTGCTATTGCTGTTCGCTGAGTTGGTAGTTGCCACTCTGACTGTGGAGGCGGCCTGTTGATTTGATTTAGGAGCCTGCTGTATCCGGGTGGTCGAGCTGAGGCGGTAAGACTTTTCTGGACACGCCTCGCAAGTACGTCCCTGTAGGGCTCCGTCGCGCCATCCCTGGCGCTCCAGGGTCCAGAAAAGTCTTCCCACCCCATCTCTTACGAAGCTTTTTGATATCTCTACGATAAACCGACACAACCACTTCTAGGTAAGCGTTCATTCCACGACGTTCTGCCGCCCCGCTGAAATTCGCCATACAGTAACCTCACATTTCCCAGCACGAGGTTACCCCTATGAGAAAGCACCGTACTCCAGAACAGTGGCAGACCCTGGTTGATCAGCAG
>Ga0098066_1000347_pt1 | contig 13890 bp, 17 predicted proteins | sample 25BtaG_FD_76332 | JGI IMG/M metagenome (GOLD analysis project Ga0098066, IMG submission 76332) | Marine viral communities from Cariaco Basin, Caribbean Sea - 25B_WHOI_OMZ_CsCl | ecosystem: Environmental > Aquatic > Marine > Oceanic | place: Caribbean Sea: Cariaco Basin | collected 2014-11-08
CAACACAACCTACGTAAGCCGAATCATGACCGGCAAACAGACGCCGTCTGAACCGCTTGTGAGACTGATTGAAGAACTAGCAAAGAAGGAGCAAAACGCATGAACCCAACAGTTACTCTCATCAGGGTAGAACACGACGGCGCGATCCGGGTCCGAGTGGTGGGCGGTGACCTTGCTAACGCGGACGCAGGCAGGGTGTTTCTTCAAAACCTCTGAAAAACGTACACCGTCACCGTCGTGCGATTAGTCACGATCGCTCACCGGCGGGTGACCGCCCCTATCCTACCTCTTCCCAGAATCTGAAAAGGTTGACTTTCTGCGCCGTGTGCTAACCTACGCGGCATGGCACACCCGCTCTCAATCTACCCCACATGGCAGAACGCTCCCGAACTGTGGGAGTCCACCGTTAGACGCGTAGTTGTTCAGGGCTTCGAGTTGGCTAAGCAGAACGCCGACCTGGACCGCAGGGCGCTACAACAGGCGTTACACGGCTTCTTAGACGGCGACCACCGATCCGAATTGGAAGCGCGGCTAGCGGAGTTGTACCCGAAGACCGCTCCAGCGTGGAACAGCAACGAGGCGGGGCATCGGTACTTCCCGCTCGTGTCGATGTACGCCGACCGGCTGAGCGTCGTCTTTCACAGAGAGCCCGAGACGTTCATCGTCGGCCCCGATGGTCAGCGACTGCCCGACACCCACCCGCAGCAGCTCCAGTGGAAGTCGGACCGTAAAGCGCTGAACCTGGGCATCACGCTTCAGACGGTGGAGCGCTGGATCAACAGCGGCATGCGCCAAGTCCTTCTAAGCCCGTGTATCCGAAAGGACCGCATCAAGTGGGAGGTCATCGCGCCTTATCAGGCGTACGTCACCCAGGACGTCGAGGAACCCGGAGAGATTGAAGGTGCGGAGCTCGTGCAGATTTCGCTCCCCCAGCCTAACGACTCTCACGGTAATCAGGTTGAAGACCTCCTGCTGACGTGGCAGCGGGTGGACGTCCGAGACGAGCGCGGGGTTATCTCGGGTACGCAGTGGTTCACGTGGCTGCACGAAGAATCCGGGGTCCTGAAGCAGAACCCGCTGTTTGCCGACAACGTCAACCGCTACGGTCTTCACCCGTTCAGCGTATGGCGCGATGGTCCGGTGGCACCGGGTGACTTCTGGTTGGACCCGAAGAAGGGCTGGTATCATCAGCAACTGGCGACCGACATCAAATTTTGTGACATGGACCACCATCTGCGCCACCAGATCCACAGCACACGGCTTGTGAGGGGTGTCACCGATGCGAAGGTCCTAGAGCACGGACCCGACGTCAGCATCACCACCATGGAGACAGACGCATCGGTAGAGTTCTCGACACCGGACCCACGAATCAACCTGTTGATTGACGCCATCAACTTCGATCTACGGGCTAGCGCGGTGGCGGAAAATCTCCCCGCCGACACATTTGAAGCCAGATCTTCGACCAGAAACCTCGCCGCGAAACAACTCGAACAGGCAGCGTTGGAGGTACGCCGAGAGAGGGTTGTGCCTTTCTACCTCACGGCCTTAGAACGGACATTCGAGATCCACAAACGGGTTAGCAACTACTGGGCATCGAGCCTGAAGCGCACCCGCTACGACGAAGGCGTTACGTTGGGAGTCGAGTTAGCGCCGATTCCGAAAGTCGTGGACCGCTTCCAGGACACGCAAGCGAACACCGTGGACATCCAGCACAACATCACAAGCCCCGTCGATGTGGTCATGCGCCGAGAGGGCGTCACCCGTAGCGAGGCAGAACGACGACTGGAAGCGCGTAAGGCCGACAACGAACGGTTTGGCGCTAAACGCGAGTCATTCTCTGAGAGCGCTGCCGGCGAGGGCGTCTCGCGTCCTGCTAGCGTAGAGGACTAATGTACAAAGGCGTCCAGGTGAAGATGACGCCGAAGAGGTGGCGCCTACAGGGACACGTTGATAAGCGGCTATGGAACCTCGCCGCGCTACGAGCAATGATGCTCCTTCGCCGCAGGGTCACGGTCAAGAACGTAGATGCTGACGGCAAGAAGATACCTCCACTCCCCCACAAGAAGGGTTGGTACTTCGAGTCCAAGAACGCCCCGCGCAGCAAGAACCAACCCGGCGCGGTGGATCGCCATGCCCCAGGCGACCCATCAGGCAAGCCATCGCTCGCCGTAGTCAAAGGCGGATACGGCAGGGCCAAGACACTTAGGGGCAAGAACGACAGACGAGACGGCGACTTCACCGGCACCATGTGGGACAGCCTGACCCCGCAGATCAAAGTAGGCGGGAAGAAGGGAAACAAGCGCATATCGCTACGGCTGTACTTCGCCAAGAACGACAAAGGCACCGCGCTGACACGAGTGAAACAAAAAGACGGGTCATTCAAACGCACGAAGACCGGCAAGTTCTCAAAGCGGCGGATGCGCAACCGTGACAAGGCGTCTTACATGCAGACGTCCGGGGCAGGGCTTCAAGGAAGGGTTCTGTTTATGCTGATGGAATTCTCACAAGACGAGTTGTTCGCCATCCGAAATATCGTCCTGAAAAACATCCGCCTCCGAGGTTAGCGCAGACGCAATTTTTCAACGTCGTTGTTTACATGGTTGGAACAGTACCCTTATACTTTCGCCATGTCCGACGAATCTACGACCACCACGACCGCAGCAGAGACGGTTGTTGTGGAGACGCCAAAGACGACCACGGCCTCGCCTCCAGTCGCACAGGTGCACATTCAGAAGGTCGCAGCCGACGCAGCCGCAGCGGCACTCAAAGCCAAGGCCGACGCCGACGACGCAGCGGCACAAGAAGCCGCGCGAGTAGCAGCGGGCGAGGAACAGACCAAGGCTCTTGATAAGGCGAATAAGCACGCAGCCGATCTGGAAGCGAAGCTGGCATCGGCTCAAAAGGCGGCGCAGAAACAGGCAGCGTTGGCGGCGCTACCGGGCTTGAAGAACGCCGATACCTTCCTGCCGCTGGTCATGGACAAGATCGCTTTGGGAGACGACGGGACCCTTACCGAAGACGCTAAGACGGCGTTGGGTTCCTTCCGCGAAGAGTACTCATACCTGTTCGACGCGGACACCGCCACCGGCACGACGCCGGGTAGCGCGGCCGGCCACAAGACGGCGGCGGGTCAGTTCTCCAAAGAGGACGAGCAGATCCTTGGGATGATGAACATCCCGACCAGTACAGCCAAGAACCACTTTGAAAAGCACCCGGCCCGCAAGGCGATCGGCTGGGTCTTCGGGATGAAGTAATGGCTAAGGTCAAGAAACAGAGCAAGATGCGCGAGTTCTTCGAGTCCCGAGGTGTGGATACGTCGGTATTCGACAAGCCCGTTCCAAGCGTTTCAGACGTCATTCAGGACCAGGACAGCCCGTTTGACTACATCGGTGAAGATGCCGCGATGGCTAAGTCTGAGATGCACGTGTGCACCGTCTACAGCCCCGGCGATATCGACCGAGTCAAGCGCAAAGGTGGGACGATCCTCGCAGACCATCGCGAAGGTTCCAACACCATGCTGGACATCAACCAGCGCGGCGGGGACACACAGGGCGTCGTGATGGGTATCCCACACAAAGTTCAGGCGGTACGCAAGGCGGCGCAGACCAAGCGCATCAACGAGCGCAGAACACGGAAGAAGGCAAAGACACGTGAGTCCTTTACGGAAGGTAAACACACCGGCCGACTGGTTCACGAAACCGATTACTCGCACGCCAGCGTGCGTGACAACTAAGGGGGTTACCCGATGGCGATGCAGGGATCAGTACTAGGCGCAGACCAGTACTTCATTGTGAACGAGGATTTTCTCCTTGACGCGGGCGACACGCTTCCCGCGCCGTGGGCAACGGCAGACACCAGCCTGAACGGGTCGCCAACTCTGGACTACGTGGCCAACGCTAAGGGTGGTCAGTTCAACATGCTGCACGACTCCCAGAGCGAGCAGCAGTTGGTTACGCTGTACTTCGGAGATGACGTCTACATCGACCCGACGAAACAGCCGGTGTTCGAGTGCCGTCTGCAGATCAACCACGACGGAAGCACAACGAACTTCACCGCCGATCAACGGCTGGCGTTCGGCCTGGGAAGCGCGCGAAGCGACACGCTGGACAGCGTGGCCGACCATTGCTGGTTCCTCATCGAGGGCGCGAACAACAACGTGCAGATCGAAGGCGACGACGGCACCACGGACACCAACAACCTCGACACCACGATCGACTACGAGGACAGCACGTTTCACACGTACGTCATCGACATGACCGACCTCGCGGCGGTCCGGTTCATGGTGGACGGCGTGCAGGCGACCAGCACCATCGACGTCAGCGCTATGGCCGCAGGCGATCACCTTCAGCCGCTGTTCGAGTTGCAGCGGGACCTTGGAGCGGAAGAGGATTCCGTTCTCATCGACTACTGCCGAGTGCGGGTCAACCGCTAAGGGGACATCATGGTAGCTACTCTCTCAGTCAACATCCCTTCAGCGCTAGACCCGGCGATGTCCGCAGTCATGCTGGACGGGGCTATCCGCGTGTCGGGCATCGATGCGTTTACGTGGATTCGGGTCCGACCGGCGACCACGAAGACGATTCAGAAGACTGACATCAACCCGCCGGGTGCACCGTATGCAGCCGTCGAGGGTGATGACTACGTGTTCAGCGCGATCACCGCCGGCAACGACAAGACCTACACGCAGGCCGAGTCTCGGATTGCGTTCGAGGTCGCAGCGTTCGCGGACCTGTTTCTGGACCGCACGGCCAAGATGGAGTTTGCCTCACAGATCGGCGCTTCCATGGCCCGAAAGTTGAACTCCGACGCGTACGCCGTTCTCTCTGACGGCTTTGGGGACACTGGGCCTGACGGCGTCTCCTTGTTCTCCGCCGCCCACCCGGCTGAGACTGGAGGCAACCAGGACAACCAGGCGACCACGGCGTTGACCGAGGGCAACCTTCAGGCTGCGTTGACGATTCAGCGGCGCATGAAGACGCCTGACAACATCCTCGCCGGGGTCAACCCGAGCCTGCTCATCGTCCCACCAGACCTGGAGTACACCGCGCGTGAACTCGTCGGGGCACAGATCGGCACCAACACGCAGGCTAACATTCTTGCGACCAAGGGGCTGGGCGTTCTTGTGACGCCAGAGTTCTCCGACGCAACGGACTGGTTCCTGCTCGACCCGCAAGTCTTCCGCGCCTACCAGTACGTGGCGAAGGGTTCGAGCCCGCAGCAGTGGATCGACATGGACTCCGACAACTGGCGCGTCAAGGACCGGATGTCCTACACCCAGGGCTACGACGGCTGGCGCGGTGCTTGGGGCGCTCAGGTCGCCGCCTAAAGTGGCTGATATTGCTAACGGCGCTCGCGGAGCATACCGGATTTGCGTCACTGTCCTATGTGGACGGTGCGCAGAGGAGCTGGTGTGCCCGCCCGAGGTCGATAGCAAGAAGGACGCGAAAGACTACGCTATCCGTGCTGGGTGGGGTTACACGAAAGAGTATGGCTTTCTGTGTCCACCTACGGCGTATATCTACGACAAGCGGATCAGTTCTCAGGGTGAAGTGCAGAAGCCCAAGAAGAAGAAACGCAAGCCTAAGAGCGCTGACGCCTAACGGAGGTGTCCGCTCGTGAACCAACAGATACAGCTCGATGTAGGCGGCGACGTCACCTTTGATTGTCCGCAGGGGCAAGCGACGGGCACGCCTACGGCTACGGTCTTCGACTCCAGCGGTACGTCTGTGGGTACTCATTCAGTCACGAATGACACGGTGGATACGACGATCAACGATACCGAAGCGGCCGGGTCGACGGCGCTGACGCTCACAAGCACCACGAACGTAACGGCTGGCCGGCGGTACCTGATAGACAACGGGACCAATGAGCCTGAATGGGTCCATGTCAAGAGCGTCGATAGCGCAACCGTGGTGACCCTTCACGAGCCGATCGCTTATGGGTACGCTGCAACGGACACCTTTCAGGGCACACGGCTTACAGTGGCGATTACGGCCGGTCAGGCGGATGCTCTCGAAGAGGGCAACGAAGTGCGATGGGTCTACGCTGTGGGCGGGGTGACGTTCCGGCCTATTAGTCAATACGACATCGCTCGCGTTCTGTGGCCACCCGAGGGTCAGATCGTCGCCACGTGGGAGTTGAAGCGTTACGCACCCGGCATGGCCGACGACGAGGCAGAGGGCGACGACGGTGCGGGGCTGGATTACAGAGAGGCGTTGATCGTCGCAGACGAAGACGTCAGGCGGGATGTGGTGTCCCGTGGTTACTTCGTAAATCGGTTCCGTTCACATGACGAGTTCAAGAACCCGATCATGGAGCGGGTGCTTTATAACTGGGCCGTCCAGGGCGTTCACATTCCCAGCGTGTGGCAGGATGACCCGCGCGAGTGGGTAGACCTGAGACGCATCGCCTACTCGGACTCTCTGACGGATGCCCTGAATACGGCCCGTAGTTACGACGCTGACGAGACGGGCGTTCTAAGCGGGTCTGAGAAAGCGGCGAAGCTCGGCTATGCGCGGATGAGTCGATGACATGGCGCAGGAATCAAGCAAGATTCTGGACAACACCATTACGCGGATGGAAGCCGTGACGGCGCGCACTGCGATCGGCGGGCGAACGACGTTCAGTCACTATGACAAGGCGTGGGACGGGGAGAAACTAGCCACTCTCTCTAAGCCGACCCGCCGCTTTGCTATCGTCATCAGCGGTGAGCACGCGGACTCGGAGTTAGAACGGTTGCCTCAGACGGCTGAAGGCTTCCCAACGGCTATGACGTTCGATGTGGTGATCGGGTACAAACAGGGCGGCAACGCCTATACGCTGTACAAGGCGATCTCCGAAGACATCGATGAAATCAAGTATGACCTGGGGCGTACGGACGGCGATCGGTACGACCAGTCAAACACAGGGATGTGGCGGCGCACTGTCGGTGAGTCGTCCATGGAACTAGACGAAGGGTCAGGTGGTACGCTGCTGGTAACATTGCCGGTGACGTGTGACTACCTGCCGACATTCTAAGGGGGCGAGATGAGCAGCACAGCGCCAAAACTTGCAGGTCTGGGCAAGGTTCAGATCGGCGGTGAAACCGCGTTCGGCACCGAGGCGGCAGCGGCGGATCTGGTGGATATGCGCGTTATCAGCGTAGACCGTTCAGGGTTGACCCACGAGGCCATCCCGAACGAGTTTCAGCGTCAGGACTTCTACGAAGTGGAGCCGATCCTTGGGCGCAAGAATGGCACCATCACCACGGAACACTACCTGCACGGGTTCAACTCGTCGGTTCCGTCGGCTGCATCTACCCACCTGACGCCCGAGAACGACGCAGCTACCGGGTTCGATATGCTGTTTGGCATCATCGCGTCAGCGTTCGGTGACCAGATCACGCAGGGCTATGTGGATAGCGACTCTCTGAGTTGGGGCTCGCCTGACATTACGCTCACCACTGCCACGTCGTTTGACTCAGGCCAACTGGTAACATGGAAGATTGGAACGAACCCGGAGACGTATGCCAGCGGGTGGGTGACGAACAACACCGCAACCGTGCTCACCATGGTACACACGACCAACGCGAACGATCCGCAGGGTGACACGCTGTGGGGTTCGTACACGGCCGGTGCCAAAGCTGGCGACACGTATCGCAACGCCTTTGGTACGTCCTTCAGTATCAAGATTTTCGGCCACGATGCCGATGACGTGACCACGTGTTTGGGTTGTGCTGTGACGGGTCTTCAGATGTCCTTTGAGATGGGCATGCCGCCCAAAATGACCGTGACATGGGGCGTGGCTGATTGGGACGAAGACACCAGCGGCGGCGCTCCTGCGGTTATCACATGGGCTTTTCCGGCACCGGAAGCCATCAAGGGCGCGCAAGTGGTCTACGGGCTGGACACCAGCAGCACGCAGTTCATCTCGAACCTAACCTTTGACCTAGGTTTGGATGTCCGCCCTGTCTTGGACTACAACGCCATTGAGACAATCGGACAGTGGCAGACCGTGGACATCAAGCCACGCATCACCTACAGCGTGTTGCGTGACGTCAGCGCAGAGCCGACCACCTTTGCAGCGTTGACCACGACCAACCCGTTTGTGGCAACTTTTGGCGACACCCCTGGCAGAATCATCAGCCTGATTTTCCCTTCTGCCATCATCGCGGAGTTCCCGTCATTCGAGGACGGGGACGGAAGCATCATGAGCCCTGTCACCCTCTTGGCCGGGTACAACACTGATAGCGGTTCCAGCAGCGTGACGGACACCATCTGTCGCGTGGCGTTCGGCTGATAGGAGCCTGACCCGTGGCGATGCCTCCGATAACCCTTACACGGGAGACAGCACGGCTTATCCACCCGCTGGATACGGCTATTGACGTCAAAGCCACGGGTGAAAAGGCGCTGATGGCGTATGCGTCGTGTGATGACCTGGACGTCGGAAACCTCGTTCTAAAGCCCGACGTCGAACCTACGTGGTACGAGGTCCGCGCGCTGAACGACCGCGAGTCTCAGACGGTAGACGGCCTGTTAGGCGCATCGGTGGACGCCGATGACTCAGACCGCATCATGCTCCAGGCCGAGTGGATCATGCAGACCATCCGCGTAGGTCTGGTGAGCGTCGATAACCTGGAAGGATGGGACGACGACAAGCGCTCCAAAGAGTTCGGCATCATGGTGTGGGACGCGGAGCTCGTTTCAGCGTTGGGCATCGCGGCCACATTCCTCTTCAAAGCCATCCGAGCGCTGACCATGGGACCCATCGAGGATAAAAAAAAATCCTCTGGCTCATCGGAAGACAAGCCCAGTGGAACCAGCGAAGTAAAGGAGCCAAAGGCCACCGAGACGGCCCGCGACCCTTTGACGGTTGTAACCACGCCAACGAAGAAGACGGGCGGTCGTGCCGCCTAGTAGGGGCCGCTAAGTGGTCAGGCACCTTCAATGCCATCGACGGATTAGACGTCTGCCCTACCTACCTGATGAATCAGTACGACCCTTGGACCGATGCGGTGGTTGGTTTGTACAACGACTATGACGCGGGCGTTATCGAAGGGTGGCCGAATGACTACTCGGCCGGGGTGTGTCGTGCGGTAAGATACCTGCGTACGGAGGTAAACCGTACGGTGAACGAGCTACAAGAGGCGGCGTATGGCGGGCGGTAAAAAGCGGGGACAGGTCGAAGCGCTCATCCGTCTGGTCGGTGAGGACGGGGTAACCAAACTCATCGAAGACACGCAGAAGCGCTTGACGGGTCTGGACAAGCAGACCAAGCAGACCGGCAAAAGCACGGACGACATGGGCGTGTCATGGGGCAAGGTAACGATGGGCATTGCGGCTGCCGGTGCAGCGGTGGGCGCAGTCGTGCTCGCGGCCAAAGCAGCCAATGACGCCATCCTGTCAGCCGCGCAGGACGACGCGATAGCGCGCGGTTTCAACCGTCAGTTCGCACACCCACAACAGTTCCTGATGGAGTTGCGCGAGGCGTCCGCAGGGCTCGCTGACGACCAGTCGCTTCTGAAGTTCGGAGCGCTCGCTAAGCGTGCTGGGCTCGACATGAAGACCACCAGCCGCCTCTTTGAACTGACAGCCAAAGCGGCCACAGACACCGGGATGGAGTTCACAGAGAGCCTAGAGCAAGTTCTTGAGGGCGTCATCGGTCGGTCAAGCGGTTTCTTCGAGGACCGCTTAGGCATGGCGGTTGACTTCGGGCGAGACGTGTCAGAGGCCAACGCCAAACTGAAAGATCTCGGCGTTGAACTGACGACACAGGAAGAGATAGCACTCGCCACTGAGGTGGCCATCCGTGAGATGGGTAAGCAGTTTGACAATGTAAAAACAGCGGGTGCGGTAGGTCAGGTGCAGGCGCTGAACACCCAGTTGGCCAACCTGCAGCGCGACGCCAAGCAGGCGGCTGCGGATGTGGCCACGACATTCCTGAGGTTGGGCGGCGCGGTGAAGACGAATGCCGATGTGATGAACAGCAACTTCGACGCCACGAAAAAGGTGTTCGACGGCATCAAGGACCTTAGCAGAGTAACGACAGACTACGACGACCATCTGCAGTCGTTGACCGTAATGATGGAAGACAGCGCGGGCGTGACGATGTCCCTGAAGGGGTTGATTCAGAAGGAGGCTGAATCCCGTGTCACGCTGGCTGACGCCCTGGGCGACGAAGAGGAGTGGCGTCGCCTGGTTGATATAGAGGTCGTCAAGCTGACCGCTCACACGGGCCTGCTGTCGCGAGAGATCAAGATTGAAGACCAGGCCCACGCCAGCCTGACCAAGCGGCTGTGGGCCGAGGTCAAGGCTCGTCAGGAACTGGCTGGCTCGTTTGATTCGATAGACAAGCCGATTGACGTGGGACTGCTAGGCAAGCCAAAAAGACCTAGAGGCGGCAGGCGGGCGGCGCGGCTAGCAGCGGCAGCGCAGAAGAGGTCGGAGGAAACGCGCCGCGAGATGGCCGCCCTTTTTGCGCAAGGCCCGGGTGATCACGAACGGCTGGCAGCGAAACAAGCCCAGGTGGACGCCACACTGAATCAGGCTGAAGCACAAGGCAAGTTGAACGACGCCGAGGTTCGGCTGATTGAGACGCAGATTCAACTGGGTGACTCGTTTGAGGGCATGTTCACAGGCACAGGCGGCATCGAAGGGTTCGCGTCCGAGATGCTTACCATGGTCGATGCCGTAGACGAGTTCACAAAGGCGGGCCGATCCGCTGGCGATGCATGGAAGAAAGCCGCGCCGGGTATGGTAGCCGCATCCGCTAAGGTCGCTGCGGGCTTCATAGACGACCAACGCATCCAGGCTATCGTGATGGCCGCAATCGAGACGGCACACAGCATTGCGTCGTTTGCATCCGGCAACATCAAGGGCGGGGTCATGCACGCAGCAGCCGCTGTCGCGTTCGGCGTGGCAGCGGCTAAAGCGGGTGGGTCTGCTGGCGCGGGTGCAGGCGGTGGCGCGGCACGGGGCACACCGCAGTCACAGCGCAACACGCTACAGGGCGCACAGCCACCTCCGGGGCAGGGAGGCGGGACTAACAACATCGTCATCAACATGCGCGGGGCGATGCTTCACGGAGGCAACCAGCAGCAGTTCATCCGCACACTCGGCAAGAACCTCGAGGACGAGACACGCCGTCGTAGCGCGGTCAACCCGGAGTTCGCACACGGCTAATGCCAGCACCGCACACCACGTATCTGCAAGGGTCCTTTCGCGTCACAGCGAACGCCACTATCCGTTTCACGGACGACCCGACAGGTACGCCCACAACCAGCGATTGGGTAGTCACCGCAGGGACCACGTACAACAGCGTTGACCAGTTGCTATCCGCCTGGACAACGCAACTCGTCTCAGACCTGGGGGCCAGGTTCAGCGTCACGGCGATTGACTACACGGCCACCATCAACACCGCAGGCATCTGTCAGGTAGACACCGCCGGAAGCAACTACTCCATCACGTGGAGTCAGGCGGGTGACGGGACGGACCTTCGAGATTGGCTTGGGTCTACGGGGGACATCACCGACAACGCAGACGGCGGATTCTTTCAAACGCCCATCCCTGCGGCGTGGTATCCACAACAGGCGGGGCGTATCGTACGCAGGGCGGCTAGCACACGGCATAGAGGGGTGAGCCTAGCCCTGGACGGGACCGTAGCCTCACAGGGCCACACAAGCCCGTCTGATACGGACGTTGTCACGATGGCGATAACCCTATGGTTTGGGGCGGCTAACAACTACCACAGCCACCAGTACCTTGAGTCATTCATAGACGCGGTGTTCGATGAGGACGGCGGCGGTGAACCGTGGTCTATCTTCGATGACGGCGACCAATGGGTGTGCCGGTGGACCGATAGCCCGCTTACCGTCGTGCCCGAGCGCGTACCGGGGGCCACTGATGACGGGCTGTGGGAGGTCACCTTCAACGCGGTCGCAGAGGTGGCGGCATGGTAGGTCTATTTCGCAGCCAATCTCTCAAGCGCATCAGCAATACGCCCAAGGCTATGCGCAATAGATCCCTCCGTTTCTTTGAGGGCGTTGTGCACAGCCGCGTCCTTCACGGATTTAATCCATGGAGTGAGTTGATCCTGTCGTCCGCTCGATATCGGCTTCTCGTGGTTTTCCCACCTAAACCACGTCAGACGACTGACATTGAACAGGTCAGCGGCCTGAGCCTGCGTGAGCCCAAGATCCTTTCGGCATGCCTTGATATTTTCAGGGGTTGCTTTCATTGGACAGAATGTAACACAGGTGAGGAATGGCAGACCATCGCATAGACGTACATCTGCGGGTGGCCGACTCTAACGAGGACATCACCGTCAACTACAACGCGGGCGGAAACAACACGGTCACGTTGACGGCAGGGTTGTACAAGTCGCTTGCACTCCTGTGTGCCGAAGTGCAGACACAACTCCAGACGGTGCACGCATCGCTGACGTGTACGGAGTCAGACGGCGTGGTGACGATCGCAGGCACTGCCACGTTTACGATCACATGGGACCACCCGTCTCTACGTGATTGGCTTGGGTGGGCTACCAACCTGAGCGCCGCTAACTCATACGTAGCGCCGTCTCAAAGCCCTGGAACGTTCGTAGCTACCCTGCCGTGGGAGACGCTAAACTACGGCTGGATGTGGACGACGAAACGGTGGGAGGGTCATCACCAGACCGGCGGGTCTATCAAGCTCGGCAAGGTGTCGATGTGGCAAGTCAACGCCAGGTTGACGCAAACGGAGTTAGACGACGAGTTTAGAAACCCGATGTCGTATCTTCTACAGGGCAAGGCCGCGCGATGGTGGCGGAACGACGCCGACAACACGGCGTGGAGTTACACTAACTGGGATGGGTTCGTAGACGTGATTCTAGCGGGGGACATGGCAGACTACGCAGAGCAATGGTTGAACCCGAGCAACATCGTGCTCTCTGCGATGGTGCCGCTTCGGTTCGTGGTGCACGGCTAGATGGCTACCACCTTCACGGCAGCAATCGCTAACCCGGATGTCGGTGTTCGGTTCTACCTGTACATCGAGGGCATCCCGCACATCTTCATAGACGGTGCAAAGCCTGTAGGCCCTAACAACGGGGCATGGGCCGCTCCCACGTCTGGCGGTCGTTCCTACGCAATCAAAGAGCACATGCTCGACGTGTCCAACGGCGTCAAGGATGTCGGCCCCGAGATAAGCCGGCGCACGGGCGAAGTCTCTCCGAGTTCGATGACTGTCACCCTTCAAGAGAACCGGGCAGGTGACCTCCTGGACATCATGGCCCGCGAGAAGTCGGACGGTGCGCTGACCAACCTCGATACGTCTTTCGGCTACGACACCGGCGGCGGGCCTACGACCATCGGCGTAGAGGACACGTCAGACTTCGGCACAGGGGTAACGCTCTACTTCGGGCGGGAAACGATTTACGCCACCGGCAAGACAGATGCCACGTTCACGGGACTTACCCGCAACCTGTTCGACGTGGACGACGGGGCGTCTAACACCTACGGCGATACAAAGTACGTCCACAACGAAGACCTCGCCATCGGGCAGGGCTTCAGCACTATCACCGATTACCCGGCGGTCTGGCACGGTAGGCACGTACGGCTGATAGCGTTCATCGTCGGGCCGGATGGGAGGGCGTACGATACGGCCTTTGACGGGTCGGCCAGCCGAGAGATATGGCGCGGAATCATCCAGGGCAACCCGCGCCCGTTGAACGACTGGCAGCGTTGGGCGCTGCGGTGTGTCTCTATCGAGTCGATTCTACAGACCGAGGTGGGTAGGGATTCGGTGCAGGCGCGGTTGATCAAGTACCCCGGCGGCGCGAAAGCCAACAATGAAGGGTGGAAGGGAGTTGATGGCAACGGGGATGGCATACAGGACGAGATAACCGATGAGTACGCATTCACGTACTACATGGACG
>Ga0098066_1000351_pt1 | contig 13683 bp, 24 predicted proteins | sample 25BtaG_FD_76332 | JGI IMG/M metagenome (GOLD analysis project Ga0098066, IMG submission 76332) | Marine viral communities from Cariaco Basin, Caribbean Sea - 25B_WHOI_OMZ_CsCl | ecosystem: Environmental > Aquatic > Marine > Oceanic | place: Caribbean Sea: Cariaco Basin | collected 2014-11-08
GAGCCCGGCGATGTAGTTGATCTAACGCTTCCAGGGGCACCCAACACAAGCGGCACACGCGGGTTTACCAACGTTGAAGCGGTGGTTCTTCAATGCACTAAGACGTACCAGACACCGATGGGCGCGGTTGAAGCGACGGGTGCTGAAGTACTGGTCATTCTTGAGCCGCATACACGCCAGACAACATACAGCCCATCAGGCAAGGTGGCGTCTAAGAGCGGGTCAGACATCACCTTGGAGGCGAACCACTTCACAAAGTCCGGGTTCTCTACAGACGCGGCGCACTTTGCTGTGAACGACGTGATAATCGTAATGCAGGCGGGTGACTTCAGCACACGCGAGGTCAAGACAATTCAGAGCATCAGCGGCAACGTGCTTAGGCTGAATAGCGCGGTGACGCTTACCGTCGGCACGTCTACGTACATCGTGCCGGATGACTACGCTGCTGTGGTTGCCGACCAACGTAAGCACGCCTTCATCGCAGACAACTCCGACCCGGCTGTATTGAGTGCACCCGGAGACACTGACGCGTATAACTACATCTAATGGCACGCACTGCACCGACTGAATACCTCGTGATACCGAACAGCGCACTAGCGCAGAACCGTCCGATCCGTGAGGGGTCTGATGGTGGTACACACTACGGCGAACTGGACATCGCAGAGAACTGCAACGAACGACACTGTAATACGGTGCCACAGGTCGTGGATACGTCCTTTGTGAACGGCGGATACATCGAAGCGCTCACCACATCCTACGTGCTTCGGGCGTTGTGGATACGGCGTCCGTTCGTGGACCTTTCCCGGTGGGAGGTGTCGGCGCTTGCGAGCCATTCCGGGGCCAACGCATCGAACATCAAGGTGGAGATGGCGAGCGATTCCGCGAACATCGAGATAAGCGTTAGCGGTACCGTGACGGCCTGGACAGAACAGACCGGCACCGTTACGTATGACGCGGCGCAGACGGTGGATACGATTGAATTGTGGGTTAAAAAAGGCACCTCGTCCACGTTACGAGTCCATGCAATGGAGATTCGCCCGTTGGCGTTGACCACCATTAGCGCGGGGATATCCACCGCCGGATTCATCCCATTCGATACGTCGGAGTTTGCTGCTGATGAACCTATGCCGACCGCCTACCGCCAATGGATGCACGACAATCTAGAGGTCATTCGCAAGACGCGTATGGACACCATCGTTGGATGGTCTGAAGACTTCGCCCGCGCGGCTGCGTCTGCATTCGAGACGACGAGCAGCACCTATGTGCTCGTGGCAGAAATACCGTTTCGATCCACGCACGGGCAGACATCCGTGGAGTGGGGTCTTGCCGGGTACCTCGACGCGGGAGGTGCTGGTACGGTCAAGCTGGAGATAGGAGAGAACGACGTAGAGGTCACGCTAGGCACTACGTGGACAAGCCCCTACACGGCAGCACAGTACGACTTTGACGCGGATGGAGGTGCCATCACGTGTATTGAGAACCAACCCCAATACCTGAACGTCTACCTGAAGGGGAATGGCGTCAATAAGGCGTACCTGATGAGTCTGACTGCTTGGTTCGCGGACATCGCCTGATGAACTGGCCACCAGTTGGATGGACACCCGAGAAGACGATCCCGAACTACTACAACGGGACGGCAACAAAAGGCGCGCACGTTCGTGATATCGACCGCGAAGCGACCTACCTTGCCTGCTACAAGCACAACATCCCTGTCATTCTGGCTAACTACTTCGCCGCCGGCACGACGTATGAGGCGGTCATCAACATCCCGCCGTTCACTGAACACGTGGCTTTCTGGTTCCACTGCACAGGCAGAGGTACCATCACCGTTACCAACGATGATGACACCTACAACAGCGTCATGGAGGTTCATGTGGGCGGCGGTGTAACGCATACGTTCGCGGATGCCGAGTGGGTCAAGAGCGGTGAAGGGCTGACAGTACCAGCAGCAAACGGCAAACACCGCGCTCTCAACTCATCATTCGAGGCAAACAACCACAAGGATACGTACACGTGGGCCATCACCGATTTAGGCGGTGGTGCAACCCTGCGGATATACGGTGTCCGCTTCAAGCCGCTGTGGCCAGGCGAGGTACAGGCACTGAGCGCGGCAACCTAACCGGCAACTAAGTTGCCACCTGTGTGCTACAATGCGCGCGTAACTTGTAGCAGGCGTAAGGAGCCCAGGTTATGGCGATTAGTAAGCAAGGTCCCAACAAGTTAGTTGACGAGATCAGCGCCACCGCACAAACGACGGTTGGCCATGGCGATAACTTCAAGCGGTTTCAGTTCTCCTGCGTGGCCACTAGTGGCGCATGGACGATCACAGTAGAAGACAGCGGTGACAGCGGCACCACCTTCTATGAGGTGTCTGACACTCTGAGTTTGGCCAGCGGTGACAGCGGTACGATCTACCTGGGTCCCGCTGCGTTCACCGACAACCTGCGCCTAAACATGACGCGAACGGGTGGCACTCTGAGCGTTTGGGAAACGGCGTCAGACGCACACCCTTTGAGGTACTAATCATGCCTATCGTTGTCTCAGGCTTTGGCTTCTACAACAATCAAGCCATCCAGCAACTTACGTATGACCTGGCATCTGACACGCTTGAGATCGCGGCGGATGTGGATCTCAAGGGCAATGACCTGACGGACTCCACCGGCGGAGGGTCGGTCAACGTACCTCAGTTGCTGACGGCTGAAGCATTCAATACGACATCCATCCCGGCGCTTTGGAAAGAGATGAACGGGGATGAGGACTCTGCCGGCGCGGGTGTCTCCTACGCTGCGGCAGGGTGCACTCTGGCAACCCGTGACGCGCAGGATTACAAGACCGGCATCGTCTACGCCCCTGTGGGTATCTGCAGACCGCACCAGAGCAGTTCATACGTGGCGACTGTGGAGTTCGATAACTTTGATGTAGACGCCTACATCACCGGCGCTAACAACTGGCTTCTTGCCATCGGCCACTATGACGGACCGATACCCCATGGCGCGCTGGCCGAGGTGCTGCTGTGGTACGACCCTGATGGTGGTGCTGGCGCTAAGTGGCAGGTTTACAAGACGCTACGGGTCAGCGGTGATGTGGCGCTCAATGACTCTGCGCCTGCCAACCTGGGTGACACTGAGCCCACTGGACTGCGACTGCGCCTTGACTGGACTGAGGCCGGTTATGAGGCGTATTACGACGTCGATACAGGCGGCGGCTTTTCTGAGTCCTTCACTGAGATCGGGTCTGGCAGGTTCAACATCAGCAAGTCAGCAGGCGATACGTCTGAGGTGAGCCCACCAGCGATTGGCCAGCGCTCATTCGGCATCATTGCCGCGCAGAACCAGGCTACGGGATCTGACGCCACTGTGCGTATCAAGGCATCCTCGATGACGGTTACCTAAGTGACGTTCGGGTCCAAGCGAGTTGGCACCGCGCTGGGAGTTGGGTTTGTCTCATCTAACTCAGCCATTACCGTCAACCTGGACAACACCCGCCTAATTGGCAGCGCTATCGATGGCACGCCTGATGAGTTGTATCTAGGTGCGCGTCCTCTGACGGCCAACGCAAATATCGACGGAGGCATCCTGTGGCGCGAGAACTGAGCCTAGGCGCACGTGGGCCGGAAGTGGAGCGCTTGCAACTGGCGCTAGACCGTCTGGGCTACCCGGAGCCTCGCTACGGTGCCGATGGCATCTTGGGTAGGTTGACCCTGGATCTGGTAGACCAGTGGGGTTTAGACCGTGATGTAGGGGTGGACTGCACACCTAACGATTCAGTAGACCGCCGGGTGCATGAGAACATCCTCAATGAGGCAGCGCCTAAGATCAGCGGCGCAGGCTACCCTCTGGTTATCGATGGGCGTTCTGAAGCCTGGGAACGCAGGCGCAGACGCAAGAACCCGATTGGGCGCATTGATACCGTCGTGCTTCACCAGATGGCCGTGAAGGACTCCGACAACATCGGATGGAAGCGCTGGCGCAAGTTGGCGATTCACTACGTTGTGACCTGTGGCCCTGGCGCTCAGACTGTACAACTCCACGATCTGGATTGGAGACAGGGGCATGCTCAAGGGTGGAACAGGCGCTCTGTAGGCTTTGAGTTAGAGGGCTACTTCGCTGGCATCCACGGTGTTAACAAGACATTCTGGCGACCAAAGAGCCGGCCCAACCGCCAACCTATGGTGCCCGACCCGATGCAGATTGAAGCCGCCTTGCAGGGCGTCAGACACGCGATAGAGACGATAGCCGCCATGGGTGGCCATATCAGTTACATCGCCGCTCACAGGCAGTCATACGGCATCAAGACGTCGGATCCGGGTCAACTGATATGGCAGGGTGTGGCGCTGCCGTTGATCGCAGAGGGTTTAGTTGAAGAGTACCCCGGCGTGCTTCATCACCCGAAGTACCCGGGACGACCGATACCAGAGGCCTGGAACCCAGCCAACGCAGGGGTCCCGTACCGATGAAATCTAACTTTCTGCGGGACGCGACCCACCTAATGACAGATAGTCAGAGCAAGATGCTGACATGGATAAGAAGAACGGTCAGCAAAAGGGCAAGGTCATATACATGAGCGTAGCGACACCACCACCGGAACCATCGGGCATCCATCCGGTCGCGCCACCGCAGGCACCCGTGCCAGCACCTCCGTTGCCCACAACGTGGTCAGGGCTCATCCGCAACCCGGTAGCGCTGCTGTTCGTGCTCGTCATCGGCGGTGGTGGTACCTACGGCGGGCTCAGCCTGCACGAGTGGGCCGAGGCGGCTAAGAGCCTGCCCGAGGTCGTGGTCGAGATGAAGGCGATGCGCGAAGAGATCAGCGCCTTTCGTGCCGAGATGCAGGCCGAGCGGCGAGACAGGCGCGCGGCATCCGCTGTGATTGAGGATGCGTTGGGTGTGGAGCCCGTGGACCGTAAGAACGTAGACGTGAAGATGAAGTCCGAGGACGATGGGGAGCCCGACTCATGAGGCAGTTCGGATTAGTCATCGTCGCACTGACCGCCGGCACCTTGATATGGGGATGCTCTAGCCTGCGTATCGAGACAAAGCCTACGGACGTCGAGTCTCTGCGCCTGGTCTGCGGCCCGCCGTCTGTCATTGAGTACCGCGTCAACGGCAAGCTCCGCTTTGAACGTGTCTCCACGGTCGAACTGCCAGCCATTCTCAAGCCCCTGTGTGCACCATGAGCCGACGAAAGAAGTTCGATCCGATAGCCAGCGCCATCGACCATACGCCCATCGCTCTCAGCGCTGACGCTCTGCGTATCCTTACGACGGCGGCTACAGCCGCGTCAGAAGCCTTCAAAGACGGCAGCCCTACCCCTGACACCGCTGAAGCGCTTATCAGGGCTTCTGTAGGCGTAGGGATGGGGCTAGTGCCTACGAACATCAGCAAAGAACTGAGAACGGCTGTGGAGGTGGGTCTGGTTGCTGCGCTGGGTGGGCTGTGGCGGTCGCTTCAGGTGAAGTCAGTCCGTGTCAGGTCGAAGTCCGCTATCGATGTCACGGTGGAGAAGTAGACCACAGCCACAGCAGGGCGCTGGCGACGCTGCTGTGGTCGTGGCGACCGCGCTGATCGTCGTATGTTTCCACCAGCCCGTTGCGACCTGTTAGCACAGCCCAGCCATGCGGCAGCGACTCGCACAGCAGGTGCCATAGACAGCCCTGCGTCGCCGGATCGGTTAGATCGGGGATGTGGTCGCCTTCTGGCGTTGTGTACCATATGCCGATTCTTACGCTGTCCAAGGTGTTCCAGTCCCAGTTACTGTGCACCGCCAGCCGCCGCGCGAGGTCTGTTTGTTCAGGTGTCATTGATCGACTCCAGTGCGTCGTCTAGCTCGATGTTGCACCTGACCTGCTCGTCTATGTCGTCACCTGTCTCAATGTTGCCGTGCCAGTAGCGGACATTGCGCGCCGCTTCGGCCACCCGCCTCAGCGACTGCAACTCCTTGAGGATGGCGGTACCGGCGTCGGGGGCGAGGGCTTCCATGTACTTTTCGACAACAGGTTCACGCCCTGTGCCCTGCAACTCACCGTATGTGAACTCCAGCCCGTATTCCGCCGCTTCCCGCAAAGCAGCACACGCCGCCCACGCTTCATCGCGTTCTTTTGTTCGCGCATCCACCACGACCGTCATCCCATACGCCATGGTCAGGTCGGCGTCTTCGATCAGATTTAAGACGTCCTGCGCCAACAGCAGCATCAGGTCGAAAGCGCGGCCGTTCTGATCTAGGATTTCACCTACATCCGGCAGGGGCTTCTCGTCTGCCATCGCCAGCGCCCGCTCAGCGCGGCTTTGCGGTGTGTCAGTCAGCGCCACGCCGGCCGCCAGGCTCGCGCCGCCCAGGCCGGCCACGACCCACGGCCGCCACGGCGGTTTCGGCCCAGGCTTCGCCTCCCATGCCGCGCGCATGATGCGCAGTCGCTTAGGTCGAGCTTGGACATGTGGCACGTCGTCCGGCAGCGAGCCCGCCAGCGGCCTCCTGACAGCACACGCAGGTCAGCGGATCGTGCGCAGTGAGCGGTTGGGACACGTTTTGTCCCAGGGCTCGGAGCGCGTTCTCGGCCTTCACTGCTCGGTCTTGCAGGGCGTTCTCACGCCAATCGGCGTTGTCGCAAGTGCATGTCGGTGGACGCTGGTACGTCGGCGACCGGCTCTCTGCGAGGTAGGTCACGATGCGGATGCACTCGCGGGTCGGCAACCCGGCGTCTTCGGCGTCGCGGAACGCGTCGTTCACCAGCCCGGACAGCCAGAGCGCCACGTCGCCGTCTTTCGGTGGTCGTGATCGGTTGATGTCCATCACATCACCTTCCCGTTCCACGGGGCGTTGCCGAACGCCAGCGGAGCCAGTTCATCGGGGGTCGGACGCCGGAACGTGCCGCCACACAACCACGTCCATTCACCATCGTCGTCCTCGTCGGACGCTTCGTCGTCGAGGTACTCGACCTCGTAGACCCACAGCCCGTTGGGCGGCTCGCCATCGAACGTCTGGAGCCCGCCGCGCTGGCCGATGGCCTCGAAGAATTGCTCGGGGTCGGTAGTCGCCTCCCACAAGGCGTGGAAGCCCGCTTCGGCGGTCTGGCTGCCCTCGCCGTCTTCCGGGCGCCACGACGGGTGGCTGACGGCGATCGGCAAGCAGTGGTGGTTCATGTAGATGCCAGCGGGGCGCGAACCGACCGAGCCTCGGTGGAGCACCAGCAGCAATTTTTCGTCAATCATCAGTCGTTCTCCGTCTTGCTCAGCTACGCTCACCCGCCCGTGTGCGTCGCCGTGGTGTTCAAGTGCTTTCAGGCGTTCGCGTCAGGCGGGTCGGTCTGCTGCGCGGGGTTCCAGCGGATCATTCACACACACAGAAAGCCGAAGGACCGCCGCATCCGTCGCACGGTTCACTGCACTGGTCGCACAGCGGCTGGTCGTTCGTGTCATCGGTCGGCCATTCACAGACGATGCAGATGAAGGGCAGTCGGTCGGCTTCGTAGGGGCTTTGAATCATCGGCTATCCGTCCGTCTTTCCTAGCGACTCGTAGCGTTTGGTCAGCGAGTCAACCCCAGCCTTCAAAGCCGTGTGATGGACGAAAGCCCGGGTGAGCTTCCTGTAAGGGAGATCCAGCGTGCTGCACATGACATCCCGTAGAGCGTCCAGGAGGTCTAATTCGTCAGCGTTCAGGCGTACTACTTGGGCATTCCGTTTCATAAGCGAACGGTAACAACATACAACCGCACACGCAACAACAGAATTTATTTGCGCGGTGGGTAGGCGGGTGCTACGGTCTGGCTATGAGGTACGCAACTAACACCGCTAGCGCTCGTTCACACGCCGTCTACGGCCCTGTGCTACGCGCGTTGTGCGGGCTGGCCGTCGATGATGTGGACGACTTCACGGTTACGGTAGAGCGCCCGATCAACGCGGCGATGTGCGGGACCTGTCTTCACAAGATGCGGATGGTTGCCAGTGGCCACGAGATAGCCATCCGGCTGGAGAACGGCGCGACCCTCAAAGAGGTATCGTACGACATGGGCATGTATATAGACGCCGTCGCGAACCGATACAGGCTCGCTATGGAGGTGGCTGGTGAAGTGGTTCGATAGGTGCCGGTGGTTCGGCTGTCAGTGGGTGGATTGGCCTACCGGCAGCGCTCAGATTCGGGTCGAAAAGTGCTCCAGGTGCAACGCAGAGAGGCCGAAACATGCCTGACCTGCTCCTCATCTTAGCCTTTGTCGCCGTCGTGTGGTGGCGTGATGGGTGTCCACTTGTCTAGCATCTGGCTGAGAGTGACGCATCCAGGCGGCGCACCGTGGCACCCGGGGTTGAACGACATCCAGCACGCGGCCGAGATGCGCTGCTATGTCAACGGCCGGGGTTACTTCAAGTGTCACGGTAACGAGCAGGGTTTTCGCAGTTGGGTTACAGGCAAGGGCTTAGAGGTAGGGCTTTCACCCGCTCCTGAGCCTGTTGACGTGGGCTCTGTACTGCGTCTAGGGGTGGAGTAGTGTTCGAGCCTATGACCGCCATAGAGCGGGGCGTCTACGACCTTCTGCTACCGCGCTTCATGCACGGCACGAGCAACGTCACTCTAAGCCGGGTCGCCGGCAAACTCAGCCTCGAACCGTGGCAGGTAGGCAACGCCCTGTCATCGTTGGAGCGTAAAGGCTTCATCGTCTACAGCAAGGGCGATGGGTACACGCTGGCGGTGTGCCGGTGACCTTCAATGAGTTCTGGCTAGACCTGGGCCGCTACCTCATGGCCTGCCGTGCCTATGCTCAGTACAGGCGCAGGAGAGACGGGTTTTATGAGTACGTCGATAGTGAGGATATGCCGTTTTGAAAAGAGGGGTTGACATGGCTGCGCGGACAGATAGAGTCAGACGCATGACAGTTCAAGACCTTCGAGAATCGCGCGGTTGGAGTCGGACAAAACTCGCCGCTGAACTGGGTGTTTCTGAGCGCGCAGTGTACCGCTGGGAGTCGGGAACTATCCCGTACACGGACATGCGTAGAGACATTGCGTTGCTGTTTGACACGACGCCGAATGACATCGACTGGCACGGGCCGCAGCAAGCGTCTGCCTGATGTGGGTAAAACTAGACGACGGCTTCTGGTGCCACCCAAAGGTGGCGCTGTGCTCGCTCAGCGCCATCGGCCTGCATGCTAAGGCGATGTCCTACGCAGGGCAACAACTCACGGATGGACTGATACCAGAACAAGTGCTCTCCATGTTTTGTGCGGGCGTCGAAGGTGCGAACATTCTGCAAGAACTATTAGACGCCGGGCTGTGGCTGGACGCGGCGGACGGATACCGAATAAACAACTTTTCCAAGTACAACCCGAAGAAGTCGGCCGTCCAAAAAAAGCGCACTGCGGCCCGAAAGCGTATGCAGAATGTTCGCGCGAACAAACGACGAACAGACAACGAAGTTCACACGAACAAGCCGCGAAGTTCGCAAGGTGTGCGCTCTACCTCGCGCGCGCGTTTTCCCGACCCGACCCGACCCGACCCGACCCTAAATAAAGAGAAGGACGCGCGCGAGCGCGCTGGTGTCTCTGCTGGGAAGGGCAAGCGCAAGAGCGGTCCGTTCACAACAGATGCTTACGGTGCTCTGATGCGGTTCAACGAGGTACACCGCCAGGGTATGCGTGAATTGAAGAGCGCGGCGTACCTATCGATGGCCGATGCCCTTCTCAAGACCCATGCACTGGCCGACTTGCACGTGGTCACGGGTTGGTCTTGGGCTGTGGGCAATCTCGATGTCGCCGACCCGGCGCACGATCATCAGGCTAAGTGCTGCCTCACCAGCAACCCGGCGGCGCTGTGGAGGCCGTCAAAGTTTCAGGAGAAGCTCGACAAGGCGCGGGATTGGGAGTCGTCAGATTCACTGACGCTTACCAACGCTCTCAAGAGTTGGACTCACGTAGGGCTCAGGGACCAACAACCAGACGGCTGGTTCGATGAATTATGCCGGCGCAAACCCATCACCGAATGGGGCGACGTCTTCATGGCCGACATCGCAGACCACCCGCAAGTCGCTGTGGAGATAGCGCGGCGCAACGGGGTAGCGGCATGACCGTCACCGCTCTCGACTTCACCATGCCGACCGGCAGCAAGGACCACGAGCAAGCCACCCTTGCGCTGTTCTTAGCCTTCACCGAGTCCGATCGGGTGCTAGAGCATATCGACTTGCTGGAGCCTGAAGACTTCGCGGATGGCGTTCACCAGGAGGTATTCCGCGCAATCAAGACGGTTCACGATTCGCACGACTTCCCGACAGTGCCTAACGTCGGAGAACATCTGCACACGATAGGCAAACTTGAAGCGGTCGGCGGCGTGCAAAAGCTCATGCGCATCTGGGAGCAGGCGGATACGTCCTACGCTGTCAACAAGCGGGTGGGCCGTCTCAAGAACCAGTCCATGAAGCGGGATATAGCCCGTAAGGCCCTGGCGCTGGCCAACAAGGCCCAGAGGCGGGACAGCACGGTAGAAGACCTTATGGACGACTTAGCTGCGTTCTCAGCGGCTACAGTGGCCCAGAACAAGTACAGCCACGAGATGTCCGAGGCTGTGGCCAAGATGGTAGACGGGGTGGAGCGGCGATCTCGCGGTGAGGACATGGCCCTTGGTACGGGCATCATGGCCATTGATCGCAAGGTCTGCATGATGGACGGCGATCTGGTCATCCTTGCTGGTGAGTCGTCGTCGGGCAAAACGGGCTTAGCGATGGACATCGCCGCTAATGTGGCGTCCACCGGCAAGCGCGTTGCCGTGTTCAGCGTCGAGATGAGCGCCGAGTCCATCGCGATGCGCATGGTGTCCAGGCACGCGGGGCTATCGCTGTTCCGGCTGCGGTCCGAGCGGCTGTCTGATCATGAGGTGTTCAGGCTCAAGTCCGCTGCTGCGTCCATCGAGTCGTACAACGTCATGATCGACGACAACGGCTCAGCGTCTCTGAATTACGTCCAGAAGGTGGCGCGGCGGATGCACGCCAAGGAGCCGCTACAGGCGGTCATGGTGGACTACATCCAGCTAATGCGGCCGACCGATGCCAAGTTGAACCGAGAACGACAGGTCGGAGAGATAAGCACCGGGCTCAAGGCGCTAGCTAAGGAGTTGGGATGTCCTGTCATCGCTCTAAGCCAGCTGAACCGAGCGCACGCATCGCGGACAGACCGACGGCCTGTCAAGAGCGATCTGCGGGACTCAGGGCAACTCGACCAGGACGCCGACGTGATTCTGATGGTCTACAGAGAGGCTCAGCACAACGACAAAGCGGACAAAACCAAGGCGCTGGTGAGGGTACAGAAGCAACGCAACGGGGAGATATGCGACGTCGAGGTGGCGTTCACAGGCAAATACGCCCATTTCTCCGACAGCAAGACAGGCGGATTCTAAGGAGCAAGATCGCATGACACCTACACCCGAACGACACTGCAATCAACCAGAGATCGCCCGCTGGTGTGCGCAGGTTGGGTTGCTGTGAGCGCTGTCGGATGTGGTAGAATGGATGCGCGCGGGGGAGGCAACCCCCGCAGCGCAACACAGCGCCTACAACGGAGGCACCATGCAAGACAACTATAGCACCGTTCTACCTATCGCCAGCATTCGCCTGGACGGCGGCACCCAACCCCGAGCATGTATGGACGCGGCTATCATGGCTGAATATGCGTCTGAGTTCGAGACAGGCGTTGCACTGCCACCAGTGGCGGTGTTCTTCGACGGCGAGGACCACTGGTTAGCGGACGGCTTTCACCGTCTCGGCGCGGCTAAAGCGGCAGGGCTGGAGACGATAGACGCGACCGTGAAGCAAGGTAGCCGTCGTGACGCGGTACTCTACAGCGTTGGGGCCAACGCTGAGCATGGTCTACGACGGACCAACGCGGACAAACGGCGGGCTGTGGAGACGTTGCTCCGGGACCCGGAGTGGTCCCAGTGGTCTAACCGGGAGATAGCGCGACAGTGCGCGGTAAGCGAAGGAAGCGTTCGCAACGCGATCGTATCGCTATCTGCGCAACTTACGCAGATAGAAACGCCCCGGAAGGTCACGCGCAACGGCACTACCTACGACATGGACACCGCTGGGATTGGTAAGCCTGTAGAGGCTGAACCGCAACTATTTGACGCGCCGAGTCATCCGCGTGTGGTTGCTGGCGAGGCTGACATTCTGGAGGCCGCAAAGCAGATACGTGACGCCAAAGCGCAGACTCGCAGGGCTGAACGGGTCGAAGCCCTGAACAAGATTGAAGAAGGCAACGCGCCGATGCCTGTCGGGTCGTACCATGTGATCTACGCTGACCCACCATGGCGCTATGAGCATGTCAAGACGGCCAGTAGGGCCATAGAGAATCACTATCCGACCATGACGCTAGAGGACATCTGCGCCCTGCCTGTGGGCAATCTGGCTCACGAGGACGCCGTTTTGTTTATGTGGGCGACATCGCCGAAGTTGGCCGAGTCCATGAGGGTCATCACGGATTGGGGGTTCACCTATCGGACCTGCCTCGTGTGGGTCAAGGACCGCATAGGAATGGGTTACTACGCCCGCCAGCGCCACGAACTGTTGCTGGTCGCAGCTCGTGGTTCCCTCCCTGTCCCTGAGCCCGCTACACGCCGTGATTCGGTCATCACAGCACCCCGCGACGAGCACAGCGCAAAACCCGACGAAGCCTACGAGGCCATCGAGGCCATGTACCCCGGCATCAGCCGGATTGAGTTGTTCTGCCGGCGACCTCGTGACGGCTGGTCCGCCTGGGGGAACCAGGTATGAGCGATATTGTTCACCGTTTTGACGAGTGCCTAAAGTGGTCGTCAGACCTATCCGACGAGCCCGCCTGGGTGGCGTTCTACAAAGAGCGGTGGCCCACGATGAGCCGGTGCGTGCAGGTTATCGAGGATGGCTGGGAGCAGCGGCACGGCATCGATCGGATCGTCACCTTGAGAACGGGTCAGCGGTTCACGATAGACGAGAAGAAGCGCGATACGACGTATGACGATGTGTTGCTTGAGATCGTTCATTCTCGGGGCTTCCAGCGCGGTCAGCCGTACAGGCGCGATACGACGGATAAGGTCGGGTGGGCCGTGGACATGACGAAGCGCTGTGACTATATCGTGTACACGATCCACAAGCGAAACCTGGTCTACATGATGCCGTTTGATCTCTTGCGGCGCACGACACGGCGTATGTTTCAAACATGGAAGAAGGTCAGGGGCGCATGGCCCAACGCGTCAGCAAATGACGGCTACTGGTCACTGAACGTCAGCGTTTCTTGGGTTGAGTTGACCCGCGCTATGAACGAAGAAATGAAATCGACGTGGCAGCGCGCCACGCCTGACCTTCTTTGGACCGACCGATCAGACGACGGACAAATTGAAATGGTGTGGGAATGACCGCGATTATCGGCATCGACCCCGGCCCAACACACTGCGGCATCGTTTGCCTTGAAGACGGCGCTGTGACGTTCGCTATGAAGGATATGCCCGTACGTGCTGTGTTGGGCTATCTCGATGCCCCGTGGGAACACGTCGCTATAGAGCGGGTACAGTCCTACGGTATCGCGGGAGGATCACTGCTACGGACGTCTGAGGTTGTGGGCAGGCTGTGGAATGCGGCGGAAGCCGTACACGCGCGCGTCACCCTGCACTACCGCCGGGAGATACTCCGAGCCCTGGACGTCACAGGCAAGGGCAACCGGGACGCTCTAGTAA
>Ga0098066_1000353_pt1 | contig 13660 bp, 10 predicted proteins | sample 25BtaG_FD_76332 | JGI IMG/M metagenome (GOLD analysis project Ga0098066, IMG submission 76332) | Marine viral communities from Cariaco Basin, Caribbean Sea - 25B_WHOI_OMZ_CsCl | ecosystem: Environmental > Aquatic > Marine > Oceanic | place: Caribbean Sea: Cariaco Basin | collected 2014-11-08
ACATTTTCACCTCTATTTAAAGGAATGTGAGTGGCGTTTTAATCACAGTGACCCAAAGTTGCAATTACTACAATTAAAACAATGGGTTAAACAGGGTTTGAACTAGTTATCTAGGACAGCCCCTTTTTTTATATCTGATGCACTTTCTATGTTTGACTCGTAAGCCACAGTTAGCTGATTAGCATTTTCTAACCGCATGATACTCATACCATCATAGGCACTATTGAGATGCTCAACCAAGATATCATAACCACTATCTCTTGCTAAAATACAAACATCAGCACTAGGATCAATTTCAGAGATTTTGCCAAGATAAAAAGACAAGTAAAAATCTAGCGCATTCTTCCCTGCATGTTGCATCTTAATAATGTGCACATTTTCATTATCAAACCTGAGCAAGTTTTCAACCAATTCAAGAGGTAGACTCTTCTGCTGATTAATACCCAAAAAAAGCCATACATGACATTCATCCACCTCTACATTATCGAAGCTTTTGGGCTGAATGTTCTCATAGTCGATTAAAATGTGCTTCATGAAAATATTCTTATTATTTAATTTAAATTGTTATTCCTAAACCCCACTCGCTTGCTTAGCAAATAAACGCATCAATGGCTTGATTTTGCTGACTCGGTACATACCCTCATTACGTATCTGCTGCACAGGACGCATTTGTGCAAGCGACCCTGCAAATAACCAATTAAGCGCAGAAAAGCTGTGCATCATCAGGCTATTATGCGGACGGCGCGAACGCTCATAATGACGTAGCGTTTGATTGCTGCCCCAAAGCGTACCGCCACTACGGGTAAAGTCATGCGTTAGCTGCTCACATAATACTTGCACGTCCAGCATACCAAGGTTCAGTCCTTGACCTGCCAGCGGATGTACGCCATGAGCTGCATCGCCAATAAGTACCAAGTTATCAGCGACGTAGCTTTTCGCTTGCTGTGCCGCTAATGGAAAACTAGCGATAGACTCAATCTGATTAATCGCACCCAACTCGTAATTGCTGGCAGCTGCTAACTTATCAGCAATAAATCGATCTTCTTCCTCTATCAATGCCAACGCTTGATTGCGCGGCAATGTCCATACGATCGACTGCCAATGCTGCGGGCTTGCCTTATCAACATCGGTTATATCAGCTAGTGGCAATAGTGCCAACGTACCTGTTGGTAGCATAGCTTGACGTGCTGTCGCTTGATGTGGTTTCTCAGTCTGAATCGCACAGCAGATGGCAGTTTGTTTATAGTCAAGTGTATCTACGCCAATCCCTGCTTGCTGACGGACAAATGAACCGCGACCATCAGCACCAACTAATAGACACGCATCAATCGCTTCGCCATTGTCTAGAGTTACACGGTAGCCTTGCTGCGCCCCTAGCCAATCCATATTGACAACTTTATGACCAGCGATAAGGGTCAGATAGTCACTGACATCATCTTCATGCAAACGCTGCCATAGTGCGTGCTCAATGACAGCAGGCTCAACCATACTACCTAATACTGTATACTCATGATTTTTATTACTATTATCCTCGGCGCTGCTATCTTCACTTTCGCCAAATAACAACTCACCCATACCATTTAGCTGCCATACCTGCATTTGCGAGTAGTCTGCTTTGCGTTTAGAGACGGCAATATGTTGCCACGCGCCAATATCTTTAAGCAAATTAATACTAGCCATACTAAGTGCATAGACACGTGCATCACGTTTGCTAAGTACATGTTGCCAAGCTGACTCATCACGCTCAGGACGGGCATCAATCAACGTCACTGACATTTTTGCTTGTGCCAACTTTAGAGCAAGCGTTGCCCCAACGATACCGCTACCGATGATCAACGTATGGTTTTTTTTCATAAGGTGTCTCTCAATATTGCTCAATATTAGAATGCTTATTATCAATCTTAATTACAGTTAGTTGATTCAGTTTAAAAGAGAGACAAGGCAACCGAGTGCAGCTGTATAGGCAATACTTCAAGCGAGGTTAACGCTGTCACTCCTTTAAAGAGGATTAGCTATAGCGCTATGATTTTAGACCCATCGCATAAGTGGCGACTAGTGGCTTGATATTTGGCAATTTATCAAAGGCCAACAATGCCATATTTCTTGCCAGTTTAATCGCTGGGTTAGGATGGGTGAAGCCATGTACTACCGCATCACAAAAACGAATCACTCGCTTCTGGTCGGTTTGACGTGCTTTTTCATAACGCTTTAATAGCTGTGCATCACCGATATCTGCGCCTTTGAGCACTTGTGCATTTAGCATTTGTGCCAGCACATGTGCATCTCGCATACAGAGATTAAACCCTTGACCAGCGACAGGGTGTAAGGTATGAGCGGCATTGCCCATAATGACGCAGCGCCCTTCTACTTGCTTATTTGCTAGTACGCGGGTCAATGGATAGGCGCCGCGGCGACCAGCAGTTGTGAACTTGCCAGCGCGTTGACCGAAAGCTTGCTGTAGCGTCTGCAAGAAATGGGCGTCGTCTTCTAAGTATCTAGTTTCTTCACCTGTTGGGCATATCCACACCACGGAGCGTCTGTAGCCTTGTTGATACTCATCGTTGCCATCGCCTTCTGGATCAGTCAGTGGGAGCACAGCAAGCGGTCCAGCTGGACTAAAACGCTCAATCGCTGCATGCTCGTGTGGCGTATCTGTCTCTACTACCCCGACGACGGCCGTTTGTTGATAGTCATACGCGGTTGTACCGATATCTAGCAATTGGCGTACCGTAGAGTCGCGCCCATCACAAGCGACTAATACGCTAGCTTGCAGCTGCTGCTCGTTTTCGGCTTCATCGTTGTAATTAAAGCTAAGTGTCACACTATCGGTCTGCTGCTGGACAGTTGTCACATTGGCATTATCTATCAAGGTAATTAATGGCTCTTGCTGCGCGGCTAATAAAAGCTTACGACCCAGCCAAGCGTTTTCGATGACTTGCCCAAATGACTCAACGCGCTCTTCTGCTTTATTCAGCTGCGCGCGCCCAAAACTGCCTTGCTCACTAATCTGTACGGTATCGATACGGCAGGCATGGCTCTGTAATTCATCCCACAGGCCAATCTCTTGATAGATCTGTACCGTGCGCCGCGATAAAGCCGTATTGCGACTGTCCAAATAATGGCTGCGAGTACTATCATCCGTTGGACTGATGGTTGGATAGCTGTTTTTTTCTAATAAGGTGCTCGCAATACCGTGATGGGCCAATAGCAATGCAAAAGACAAACCAACATGACCACCACCTGCGATAAGCACTTGCTGGTCAGTTATCGCTTCTTTGTTTTTAGAGATGCTGTCGAATTTTTTAGGTATGCTGTCAGCATTGGATAAATGTGAATCAGTATCTTGCATTGTTATTTTCCTAGTATAATTTTTTGGACAAGCAATTTACTAATGATAGATAGTCGCTCGTCACTGACGTTATCTTATAATTTTTATCATGTCGCTGCTGTTATTAGATGGGTTGCAGCAACCTATGGTATCGCCCATAGATTACCACAAATTGTCTATTATGCCGTGGTCTTAACCGTAGACAAATCGTTTCTTTACTCTCATCGTAAACGAGGTTTATTTTTATAAAACTCAAATATCTTAATCTTATTAAAGCGCTATCATACGATGGGTAGCGATGAATTATATAGAACTGATAGAAACATCAAATCAATCTATAGGAAATCGCTGTAGAGTTGCAATCCGCATACAAAAACAGCGTTATCTATCTGATGTATGGCTTGAAATTTAAAAATTCTCTACCATAATGAAGGCAAGACTTTTCATTATTTTCATTTATTACCTTCCACGAAAACAACAATAATATCGCCGTCATTTTTATTATCTACAATCTTTGTATCACCTAAACACTGTAACGCCACTAACTACTTTATCTCTGCAACCCGCCACGCAATTAAAACCAAATCATAGCGTCGGGTACACAATAAAAGGATAATCGCTTGACTGATTCCATGAGCCGCCGTATAAAGTTTGAATCATTGACCCCAGCACAGCTAAAAACCGTGCTTGGTGAATACAACAATCACATGAAATATATTCAAGAACGCCTCGATATTAAAATCATGCAACGCCAAGGCGATTTTTGCCTGAGTGGCGATGTGACCAATGTCGAACGCGGTGAACGTATTATCTACAAAATGGTAGATGAAGCACAGAACACCAAAGACATCAGTGCAGAAGAGCTGCACCTTATCATCCAATCTAGCCTCTCTCGTGATGAAGACATCGAAGAAGACGAACAAGATCACGATGATATGGAATATGATGAAGACTTGGATGAGGCTAGCGAGTTTACGCCCATCAGTTTACGTACACGTAAGGGTCGCATCGTTCCGCGTGGTGGCAACCAACAGCGCTATGTAAAAAACGTCCTGAGCTCTGATGTGTCATTTGGTATTGGGCCAGCTGGTACGGGTAAAACGTATCTAGCGGTGGCATGTGCCGTCGATATGCTTGAGCGTAATGAGATTGAGCGTATTTTGCTAGTGCGTCCAGCGGTAGAAGCTGGCGAAAAACTGGGCTTCTTGCCAGGTGATTTGACCCAAAAAATCGATCCGTACTTACGCCCGCTATATGACGCACTCTATGAGATGATAGGCTTTGAAAAAGTCGGTAAAATGATTGAGCGTCAGATTATCGAAGTGGCGCCGCTTGCCTATATGCGTGGTCGTACTTTGAATAACTCGTTTGTCATTCTAGATGAGGCGCAAAATACCACGCCTGAACAGATGAAAATGTTTTTGACACGTTTGGGCTTCGGCTCACGTGCCGTCATTACTGGGGATATTACTCAGGTCGATTTGCCACGGGGTCACAAATCAGGCTTGGCACAAGCGATGGATATTCTAAAGGATATCGAAGAGATTCATATCACAAAGTTTGATTCAAAAGACGTCGTACGACATCAATTGGTACAACAAATTGTTGAAGCCTATGACGTATTTGATGAAGAACAAATGGCTTTAGAAGAAAAACGTAAGTTTGAACGTATTAAAGAACAAGAGCGTAGACAAGCCGTCGCTAATGCAGCAGCCAATCTGTAATAATCAAGCTAATCATTGAATTACAATCATTTGCTATGAGCATTTAGCTTGTATAAGAAAACCGGATTACTCAAAGTAGTCCGGTTTTTTCTTACCAGCAGTTTATTGAATTTAGCTCTTTCGCTACTAGTAGCCTACCAGTAACTTAGCTATAGTAGCCTCTATGTATTCTATACATAGGCCTCTATTTACGAGTCAAAAACTTAGCAATAAGAGACAATAATTAAGCTACTTTTATATTAAAAGAGCTGGCAAATAAATCACCTAGAAGATGCAGCATTAGAAACGCATTTATTTATAATAAAAAGGACATCAATATGAGCCAACTTGACAATACTAACTTCGATGACAAGATCGCTAGCAACCATGCTAGCTTAGCAGCACTTGATATCAGTGCGACCGACAGTATTGATGATGAAATATTAGATACTTTTTATAATCGCGAGCATTTACTGTCAGTCATGATGGCGACTTTAGATTATATAGATGGTCGTACTAATAATGGTCTGACCTTACCCTATTTTGCAGATATTGATCCTGAGCTTTGGCAGGAAAAGTCTAAAACACTAGATATATATATCACTGATGAATTCGAAGGCCGTGCTTTAAATCTAGAAGCACGCGGCAAGGACTATGCGACCAATATTTTGTCTTATCCAAGCGAATTACCTGCAGCCGTCATTGAGCTGATGCCAACATTGCCTCTTGGAGAGCTGGTTATCTGTCATGAAGTGATAGTACGTGAAGCGGCTGAACAGGACAAAACAGTGGCGCAGCACATCAGCCATTTGCTAGTGCATGGCGTGCTACACCTACTAGGTTTTGATCATGAGCTCGGACAAGCTGAACAAGATGAGATGGAGTACTTTGAAATTGAGATTTTGGCAGGCCTAAACCTACCAAATCCTTATATCTAAACTAGCACTGCTTTATTAAACAGCCTTCTAACTATTAGGCAGCTACTCATTAATCTTTAGTTAATGGTAGCTTTTGCGCTTGACCCATTTGGTTGATCATATGGTCTAAGCCTTTAACATGGACACTGCGCTGCGGGAATGGAATCTCGATTTTCTCATCATCTAAAGCTTGCTTGAATTGCTCCAATAGCTCGCATTGCATCGACCACCAGTCGGCATTGGTTGTCCAAACGTTTAAAGTAAGATCTACTGAGTTATCGCCTAGATTGGTCACTCGCACGATAGGCTCAGGATCAGTAAAAGCCAATGGGTTATTTCTTGCCAGACTTAACATCACGTCTTTAGCCGTTTTGATATCAGCATCATAGCCAATACCGACAGTGATATCGACGCGGCGATTGGGTAGCGCTGTATAATTGACCACAGGTGAAGTCGTGATATCGCTATTGGGAATGATGATATCGTGATTGTTAATGGTCGTCAGATGGGTATTAACCAAGGTAATCTCTGTCACTGTACCTGTGTAGCTACTAATCTGTACGTAATCGCCGCGTACAAACGGGCGAAACGTCACAATCATAATACCAGCGGCAAAATTTGATAACTGGTCTTTTAGTGACAAACCAACGGCAACAGCGGCACCACCTAAGATTGCGACGACCGACGTAGTCTGTACACCGACTTTGCTAAGTGCAGCTAAAATCACCACGACCAGTAGCACGCCATACAATAGGCGACTTAAAAAACTAGCAACTGTCTCGTCCAGATGGCTGCGCGTCATCAAGCGATCGGAAAAAGCGACTGCCTTTTTGGCAAGCCAACGTCCAACGATAAATATAAGTATTGCTAAAGCGACTTTAATGACCAGCTCTAGGGCATTGCTCGTTAAGGTAGCGACATCGACGGTAAAACCTAAAAATTCCATACTGACTCTTTATTTTATAGCTGTGTGTTATGAACTTGGATATCTGTGATTATAAAAAATAGTGCGTTAAGCGTTATTCTTAACAGTTGTGTTTTCAGTGACATTTTTTCAGTAACTTTAATTTCAGTAGCTTTTTTCTTAGTGCTTGTCTTCTTAGCACCTATCTTCTTAGTGCATGAATACATTAACCTTAGTACGTTACTTCGACTGTATCACTATAGCGGTAAGTACGTATCAAGCGCAGCTCGACGATATCGTTCATGTCTTCGGTGAATTTACCAAAGGGTGCAGCTTGTCGTACCGACTGCTTGGCCGCTTCATCCAATATCGTAGAGTTCGAGCTTTCAAGCAGTCGAATGGCTTTGATATTGCCGTCGTTACTGATGATAACCATTAGCCGTACTTCACCCGTAATGCCTTGAGCACGCGCTTGTACGGGATAATGCAAGTTGCCCACTCGCTCGACATGCTCACGGAATGTATTGATATAGTCTGCTGCCGCACCCCGTGTGGTCGAATTACTATCCATCGTCACGACTTTGGATTTGGTTGCGTAGACCTGCTGACGCTGAGATAGCTGAGCTTCTAAGGTGGCAATCTGCTTACGTAGCCGCTCTTCTTGCGCCATTGCATCATCTTGCGCTTGCTCGCTGTCATTATCCGACTCTACAGTGGCCTGACGCCAACTTAACGTCGTACGCAGATAACTCTCTTGATAACGCTGCTGACGTACTTTACGCTGTAAATTAACGATATCTTGAGTCTCACTCATTTGCTCAGCAGACATTGCACTTAACTGATTGTTCTCTCGTCTGAGCTGCTCTTCTATTGTACCGCCGCCCTCTTGTGAAGCGTTGGCAATAAAGTGTGCATCTTCATTGGGCTTCATATTGTCGGTCAGCGCCTTTGCCACATCTTGCATCATAGCAGCTGGGTCTTTTCCCATAGAGAAGCTAATTCCGAAAATAATCAGCACATGAACAGCCACTGCAATAACAATAGCAACAGGCAAGCTTATATCGCGCTTGGGCGCTTGCGCGGAAAAATGATAGCTCTGTGAGTCTTTTATATAGGCCACAATGAATCTCAGCTTGTGAGCACATCAGTACAAAGCACTATTTAACAAGTGTTGTAACGATGGGCATGATTTATACTGGCGCTATCATAACATGACATAGAATTATGTCGCCAGTATAAGCACTGAGACGGCATTTTGACATTTGCCATACAGTATTGGTAACCTTATCCGCTGATTGAAAAACATGCATTTGAGAATATATAAGGCAGACGAAACACTGTCTATACCAAATGAATTGCTATAAAACGCATGTGTTCATTTTGAAGCCACTGTATTTGTTATATACTGCTTTAGCATAATAGCATTAGTAGCACGATACTTTGCAACAATCAGAACGGTGCATCGTGTTGATTAGGCACGGCAGATTATCAAGCAGCACAGTAAATGTAGATTCACTATGCACTAGTATCAGAGGTCAGTTTTTCGCTTTTGCTACCTATCAGTATAAAAATTACTAATGGTCGTAGATATTTAGAAATTATAGATGATTAGCGTTCGTTTAAATTAACGATAGCATGCAAAGTTTGTTTAGCCATTTTTACGTCACCGATTGAATGACGCGCCCTATAAGGATAATAAGTTTGAGTGACTTTGATAACGTGAATAATTCAGACAATTTTGATGAGTTCTTCGAGAGTATTGGCTATCGTTTTGACGAGTCATTCGGCAGTGGTTGGGAGCGTATCGCCCAATCGGTTAAAGATATCTATAATAAGACGACGGACAAGTTCGAAGATGAGTTGTCATTGCCAGTGGCACAGACTTACGTTAATGATGCACTACAAAAATTCGTCACCGACAATGTAAAAGCCATTTTAGAGCTACGTGTCGAGATGCATGAGGATTGGTTTCGTTTGTACTGCACTGTCAATGCAGGCGGCATCTATGCCGAGGTGGCAAGTAACTTTAGCTTAGTTCACGTCCAACTCGATCGCAATGTGCAACGCTTTGTATTTGGTCAGCAAACTTATACCGATATATTGAATCTGCGCTGCGAATCTTTCGTGAAACGTCAAGGCGTCAAACTGGCGATTTGGTTTTATCATAGCGTCCTCAAAAAAGACCCTTTAGGCTTTATTCTGTCGTACGTCAATATTGCTCGCGCAAAAGACGAAGTGATTTATCTCGATATCCATCGTTGGTTAAAAAACAACAAGAAAATCATGAGTACCTTGCATAAGGTACAGATAAATTATGGCGAGCTAGAAGAAGAGCAAATGATTTTGAAGGCTCAAATCAACTATCGTGATTTACTGGCGGCCAGCAGTAACGAAGATATCATCGGTGATGATGATGATCCTGAATTGATGCAAGGCCCTATTAACCCTGTAGACGATGCGACTGAACCAAGCCAAGAGTAAGTCGCTAATTTTTTATCCCATAAGACAATGTTTTATCCCATAAAAAAACGCTGCAGCTTAGAGGTTATTGGCCTTATAGATGCAGCGTTTTTTTATGGGAGTCGTCAACTACCAGTAGTTCTCTACGGCAATATTACCCTCACCGCGGCGATTCATTACCAGTCCCAATGTCTTTAACGCCTCTTTGGTATCTTCTACCATGTCTGGGTTGCCACATAGCATGACATGAGTCGTATCAATATCTAATGCGATACCCGCGCGCGCTTGTAACGTACCCTCTAGTAGTAGCTTCGGCAGACGCTCTGACAATGCACCTTCGACAGGCTCACGAGTGACGATTGGGATAAAGATAAGCTTTGCTGGATTATCAACCAGCGTGCCGAAGTCTTCTTGTAGGCTTTCAATTTTTTCAACGTAAGCAAGTTCATCGAGCGAACGTGCGCTATAAGCCAATACAATGTGCTCGTAATCTTCCCATGTCTTTAAATCTTGCAGCATCGATAAGAACGGTGCTAAGCCAGTGCCTGTTGCCAGCAGCCATAAGTCTTTTGGCAATGGTTTTTGGTAACGTGCTAATGTCAAAAATCCAAATGGCATAGTGTTGAGCAGCAGTTCATCACCCACTTGTAAGTGCTGCAATTGCGAGGTAAATGCACCATCCGGTATCACGATAGAGAAAAACTCTATCACTTCATCAAATGGCGAAGAGACAATCGAATACGCGCGGAAGACATCTTCATTCAATGCGGTATCAGAGATTTCATCACTTGCATCAGTCTGTTGATAATATTTTAATTGACTAGGATTGACGCCTAAACGTACAAACTGCCCCGCTGTAAACTTAAAACTATCGGGACGGCTGACGGTAAAGCTAAATAAGTTCGGCGTCCATGTAGTTTTACTGAGCACCGTTACTGTTTGAATATTATCACTCATAATTATTCGTCACTTATACTTTATTAAACTGTATTTTTATAAGATACCTTTGATAGGCAAAAGAAAATAAATACCAAAAAGGTAAGCATAAAAAAAGATGCGCCAAGCTTATCATAAAGCTGGCGCATCTTGGTTTTTTAACCGTAACAACAGATAGATCGCAGCGACTTATCTGTTGTATTGACTCAGCGACATTACCAAATGCGAGCCAAACTTGCCCACTCAATCATACTATTTGGCAAGATACCAAAGAATAGAATAATCGCCGTCACAGCAATGACCATGATACCACCGGTACGAATACCCCATTGCCCAGACACGTCAAACTCGATGAACTGCTTAGGACGTTTGAACAGCGTGAGTAAAACGCGTAAGTAGTAGAATAGACCAATCGCACTGCCCAAGATAATCATCGCAGCCAAGAACCAGTTGGTGCCTTGTACCGCAGCTAAGATAGCAAATAGCTTAGTGATAAAGCCTGCCGTCAACGGAATACCAGCCAATGACAACATCATGATAGTCATGACAGCGGTCAATAATGGACGACGCCAGAATAGCCCTTGATAATGCGTCAACTCATCAGCTTCACCAGATAAGCGATACGGACTCGACATCAACGTCACTACACCAAAGGCACCGATAGAGGTAAAGGCATAAACCGCCATATACATACTAGAGATACTATCAGCGGCCGAGCCAATGCTGACAATCACGATCATCACATAACCCATATGGGCAATAGATGAGTAACCGAGTAGACGCTTAAGGCTAGTTTGACGTACTGCCAATAAGTTACCTACCAAGATAGATAAAGTGGCCATTACCATCAATAGCATCTGCACTGATGGCAATGCCAGCAAAGCAGTATCGATTAAGAAACGCACGGCTAGTGCCATCATCGCCACTTTTGATACTGATGCTAAAAAGGTAGCGATAGGCGCTGGTGCACCTTCATAAACATCTGGCGTCCACATATGGAAAGGAGCAGCCGAGAGTTTAAAGGCGATACCAAACATCATCATTGCCGCGCCCAATATCAGTAGTGGCGACTCAAAGATATTGCCTAGCACCATGCTGATTGGCTTAAATGCTAGCGAGCCTACTTCTGCATAGATAAAGGCCATACCCATCAGCAACGTCGCTGATGCAGTCGCCGACAATACCAAATACTTCAATCCCGACTCAAGTGACTGGTTGCGCATATAAGTATAAGCAAGCAAACCATATAGCGGTACTGATAGCATCTCTAGGCTCATAAAGAATGACGCCATATGCTGCGCGCTTACCATGAGTAATGCACCAATGGTCGATAGCAGCATGAGCAAGTACAGCTCTTCTTTATTGTCTTTTAGGTTGGCCAGATACGCATAAGACAGCGTACAACAAGCCAAGGCACAGATAAAAATCACCACCATATTAAACTGAGCAAAGTTATCAATAACAAATAACTGCTCAGCATTTGGCGCGATAGATCCGCTTTCAATCACACCGATCATCTGACCGATCAGGGTAAATAGACCAATGTTTAAGCCTGCCACTGTAATCGTACCAGTGACCATGTGCGAGCGTTTAAAGGTAATCGCGATCATAACCGTCAGTACCGTAATCACTACGGCGATAATCGGCGCGTAAGGCAACAATCCTATCAAATCATTCATCGTAATATCATTCATGACTTAACGTGCCTCCATTACATCAAGCAGCTGCGACGCATCTACCTGTGTCACTTGACTGTATATATATGCGTTATTGATCCACTGCATAGCGTGACTTGAGGTATCAAGGAACGGCTGTGGGTACAGTCCGAGCCATACCAAACCAGCAGCTAATATCAGTAGTAATGACAGCTCGCGCTTGCCCAAATCTTTTAGTTTACGTGCAGGTAAGCCATGTGACTTAGTCTCTCGCTCTGCCAATGCAGCGATGTTGTTTTCACCAAATAACGCGCGATGAATCAAAATCAGTGAATAAAGACCTGCTAATACCAAACTGAATGTCGCAAATACCACAAACACGGGATACTGAGCAAATGAGCCGAATAAAATCATGAACTCGCCAATGAAGTTACCTGTGCCTGGAATACCAAGCAATGCTGCACAGAAGAACATCAGTATCGGTGCGTAGTAACGGAACTGTCCCCACATACCACCCATCAACGTCAAATCACGCGTATGCAGACGCTCATATAGCTGTCCTGCCATGATGAATAGTGCGGCTGAACTCAAGCCATGAGCAAGCATCTGAATCATCAGACCTTGTAAGCTGAGTAATGTACCAGCATAGATTGCCAGTACCACAAAGCCCATATGCGAGATACTGGTATACGCTAGCAAACGCTTCATATCGGTCTGCATAAACGCAAGCCATGCACCGTAGAAGATACCAATCGTACCTAATGTTATCGCTATCGGCGCAAACTCTTGTGACGCTACTGGAAATAGCGGCAACACAAAACGAATCAAACCATAGGCGGCAGTCTTAATGAGCACACCTGCCAAATCCACCGAACCTGCCGTTGGTGCTTGCGCATGCGCATCTGGCAACCAGCCATGAAAAGGTACAATAGGCAACTTCACCGCAAAACCAATGAAGAAGCACAGCATGATGGGATATTCCCAGCCGCCAAGTGACGTACCGAGCAAGTCATTATAGTTAAAGCTCACTACCCCTCTTTGGGCGTAGCTGATAATGACCAATACCAAAATACCGATGAGCATGATAAGCCCAGACGCTTGGGTATAGATAAAGAACTTGGTGGCCGCGTATTCTTTGGTTTTGCCAACCACATCATGACCCCAAATTGCGATCAAGAAGTAGATAGGAACCAGCATCATCTCCCAAAAGAAGAAGAATAAGAACAAGTCAATCGCTAAGAAAACACCAATAACGCCGCCCAAACTCCATAGCAAGTTCAAATGGAAAAAACCAACACGGCGCTGAATCTCATTCCACGAACAAGCAACGGCTGCCACACCAAGCAACCCTGTTAAGGCCACCATCATCAATGACAAACCATCTAGCGCTAAGTGAAAGCTAATACCGAAACTTGGTATCCACGGCACACTAAATTCTGCTACCCAAGGCACGGCAGCATCTGGCGCAATGACCTGCTTACTCATACCGCTAAAATCACCTTGCTGCCAAAGCACCAATGACAAAGCAAAGGTCAACGTCATACCGATCAAGGCAATCCAGCGCGGCAGACGTTTATTAAATCGCTCTACCACCCAGCATAGCAATCCTGCAATAAAAGGAATTGCAATTAATGCTGGTAGCATCCACGTTTGTTGTAACTCAATCATCTTTACACCACCGTCATCATTACCAGCACCAGCAATACAGCCATACCCAAGCCAAAGCTTGTGGCATAACCTCGAAGAGACCCTGTTTG
>Ga0098066_1000354_pt1 | contig 13654 bp, 7 predicted proteins | sample 25BtaG_FD_76332 | JGI IMG/M metagenome (GOLD analysis project Ga0098066, IMG submission 76332) | Marine viral communities from Cariaco Basin, Caribbean Sea - 25B_WHOI_OMZ_CsCl | ecosystem: Environmental > Aquatic > Marine > Oceanic | place: Caribbean Sea: Cariaco Basin | collected 2014-11-08
CCTCAGATCGTCGTAGAAAAGAATGGCCAGAACAGAAAAGCCACCCACCATTAGATATCTGGTGGGAATAAGTGCTGCAATAGAAAATGCACTCATTTTAGCAGCCTCCAGCGGACTTTTAGTAGAAAGAATTTTCTGCATATCATAATTGGGGGCAGGCCCTGCTATACTAGACAGGATTCCTTTAAATACCATAAGCATAAAGAAGAGCCCAAAAAGGGAATATTGATCTGAGGCTATTTTTGAATTTACTTCATCAATAATTCCGGTCCAGTCGATGTCAAGTTCCCAGCCAAAGAGCGGGTTCATCCATCCTTCGGGCACATTCATTGTGCTTTCTCCCATAGCCTGCCACGCGATCACCGCAATAGCAATAGAAGAAACCGTCATGATAGAATACTGGAGCAGATCTGTCCACACGATTCCCGACATCCCTCCCAGAACGGAATAGAATACTGCAAACATAGTGAAGATCACCCCGTAGAAGTGTGGGATATATTCAGCAGGAACATTAAAAGGCACGTATGCCGAAACAATTTCCCAGGGAATAAAGATCTCTACAAATTTTCCAAGCCCTATAAATCCATAAGCCAGGAACCCAAGGCAGCTCAAAATAGCGAAAATAACGATGATGCTGTGAGAGCGGTTTCCGCCCTGACCTTTACCAAAACGAAAATGTATCCATTCTGCACCAGTGGTCACCTGTGAGCGGCGAAGCCAGGTTGCCAGGAATACCATCAAAAACACCTGGTTAAAGACAGGCCAAAGCCAGGGAATCCAGATACTTTTTAATCCGTAAACAAAAGTTAAGGTGACCAGCCACATGGTTCCGGAAATATCAAACATCCCGGAGGCATTGGAGAGGCCCAGCATATACCATGGGAGGTCCTTTCCTCCTAAAAGGTAATCATCCTTACTTCTTTGAGCTTTCTTCCTTAAGGCAAGTCCAATGAGAATGGTTCCAACCAGGTAAGCTAAAATTATTGCAATATCTAATCCTTGTAGCATAGGGGGCTATCTTCTATTATTCGTAATTTCCTGCACCTCGTCCAGGAACAGGATTTTGTCGAGCTCTGCGAATTCTTTGAAATCTTCTTCAGAAATCTCGCCCGGGTAAGTGGCGAAATAATGAGATGGCTGTGCATTTCTCCACACCAGCACCCACGCAGCACCGGAATCTTTCATTCCCGGGTACAACGTTTTCGTCCACCAGTAAGGATCTTCGCCAAAGTTGTTGTTTCCGGTTTCGGTAAGCGCAAAAGGTTTATCTGCCAAAGCTGCTTTTCTGCGAACTATTTCAAGATTCTTTTGTACATCTTTAGTAAAAGCTTCATTTCCGCTGTGGTTGTATATGTCTACCCCGAGAATATCCACAAACTCATCGCCGGGATAATATTTATCAAAATTCTCTTCGTTGCTAATGGTGTTGGGGGAATAGGCATATAATAGACTGTGCACGTTGTTTTCCTTTAACAACTGCTGAGTTTCACGCCAAAGTTGCTTGTAATCTTCGGGAGTAACATTTTCTCCCCCCCACCAGAACCATGAGCCATTCATCTCGTGATAAGGCCGGAATACTACCGGAATCACATTACCTTTTTCATCTTTTAGTGAGTTGAAAAAATCTGAAAGCCTTTTCACCCAAAGAACATATTTTTCTCGTTGTTCTCCCCCTTTAAGAATAGCGGGAACCGCAGGAGTTTTGTCCCAGGAACTGCCATTGGTAACAGGATTATCCAGATGCCAGCTCATGGTAATAATTGCCCCTTTTTCGTACAGCTTTTGGATATGATCTTTCATCAAAGCAAAAGAAACGGTATCAAGATTATGAGGCCTGCCAAGTTCAATGTGTCCTATATCATAGCCATGAACCGCAGGAAATGCTCCCGCAACTTCTTTTATATCGCTTCGCAAAAGTTTTGGATTGTCCTCGTGCTTCCAGCCAATTCCATAGGCTGTAGCATCTTGATGACCGAATGCAATACCTTTTTTTGAAATTTTCTGAATATTATGGTACAACAATTTGGTAGAATTAGTTGCTTCGGCATCTGCTACTTTAATAGCTTCAAAGTTAATCCCCGATGTAAACTTACAGCCCGCAACCTGAATCAAAATAAAAAAAAGTATTAGACACTTAACAGTATTCTTTATGCCAGATGTATATTTCATGCTTCTATTTGACAAAATGTTTTATATAAAAAATCTTAGCTTATCTTTAACTACTAAAATTTGCAAAATCGAAATCCTGAGCCCCGTAAATTATGACATTCAAATTTACTCTGCCAAAGGCGATTTAATTAATATGATTTTGTCATTTAATAATGAAATTTTTTCCAGAACGTAAATATTAAAGAAAATGACTGCTGAAGTCCATCGTGAAATCACCCCCCTGTCCCCTGAAGATAGTTTTCTTGTATTTGACCGAATTAAAGATGATTTTGACTTTCCAATACATTTTCATCCGGAATATGAGCTGAACTTTATTTTAAACGGCAAGGGAGTTCGAAGAATACTGGGCGACAGTATGGAAGACATTGAAAATACAGAACTGGTACTCGTGGGACCTAACCTACAGCATGGCTGGGAACTTCACAACTGTAGAAATAAGAACATCCACGAAATAACAATACAGTTCCATAATGACCTTTTTGACGAGAAACTTCTCGGCCGAAGGATCATGAAACCCATAAAGGACATGTTTGAACGTTCTGCTCATGGCATCCTTTTTTCAGAAAAAATTGCAAAAGAGGTGACCCCAAAGATCCTTAGGCTCTCAAAAATTGATAGTATAGATTATTTTCTGGAACTAATTTCCATCCTTCAGGATCTTGCAACTTCCAGAAATCAGCGCTTACTTTCTTCCTACACTTCCAACAATAAAAATTTTGAGAACAGCGATAAGATCAAAATTATTTATGAATACGTTCAGGAAAACTATCAGAACAAAATTTCTTTAAATGAAATCTCAGAACTGGTTAATATGAGCCCCGTATCCTTTAACCGGTTTATAAAGAAAAGGACAGGAAAGACCCTGATTGAATACGTGAATGACACCCGTATTGGTTTTGCTTCCCGTTGGTTGATCGAAAAAGATCTGAGTATTGCGGAAATTGCTTTTAAGTGCGGTTTCAACAATATCGCCAATTTTAACAGGGTATTCAAAAAGAGCAAAAACTGCACGCCTTCCCAATACCGGGAGGAATTTAGCGGAATAAAAAGAGTACTGTAACTAAACCAGATCTTACTAATGAAACTCCCAAACTTACTTCTTCTACTTTTAATCTCAATAACTCTCACCACATGCTCCTCAAAAAAGGAAGCTCCCAATGCACCTGAAGTAAACTTATCCCCGGTAGCCACTCATAGACAGTTAACCATTGAAAATGGAAAAATAAAGAATGCTTCAGGCCAACCTGTTCAATTAAAAGGCATGTCTTTATTCTGGAGTCAATGGCAACCACAATTTTACAACCAGGAATCGGTAGAGAATCTGGTAACAGAATGGGACATTCAGCTTATACGTGCTGCCATGGCGATAGAACATGAAGGTTACCTTGAAAATCCTGTACGAGAAAAAAAGAAAGTCAAAACTGTTATTGAGGCCGCAATAGATCTGGGGATTTATGTCATCGTAGACTGGCATGATCATCACGCAGAGGATCATCTGCCGCAGGCAAAAGAATTCTTTTCTGAAATTGCACGGGAGTATGGCGACTACCCTAACCTTATTTATGAGGTGTATAATGAACCTCTTGAAGTTTCCTGGTCGCAAGTCCTAAAACCTTATCATGAAGAAGTCGTAGCCGCAATCCGCGAACATGATCCAGACAATATTATAGTCCTAGGCACCCCAACCTGGTCTCAAAGAGTTGATCTTGCTGCAGAGGATCCTTTAACAGGAGAAAATCTCGCCTATACTTTGCACTTTTATGCGGGCACTCACCGGCAGGAGTTAAGAGACATCGCTAAAACTGCTATAGATAAAGGTTTGCCGATCTTTGTTACTGAATTCGGTACTACAGACGCCAATGGAGATGGTCTTGTTTACGCAAAAGAAACGGGGGAATGGATGGAGTTCATGGACCGCCACAACCTTTCATGGGCAAACTGGTCTGTAGCCGATAAAGATGAATCTTCAGCAGCTGTTCTTCCAGGTACTACTCCTTCAGAAATAAATAATGAAGAAAATATTTCAACTTCAGGAAAACTGGTGCGATCACATTTAAACAGCCACAACCAGACCTCTCAAAAATAACATTTTCTTAATTTTTTTTCTCCTACTCCTGCAGCCCTGTGCCGGAGAAGGCCTCCTCCTGCAACATATTCTCATTATAAAGTAAATCTTTTCAGAAATAAGGAAAATATTTCATCATTAATTGATAAAATAATATTAACAACAGCTTAACATGTGCTTTAAATTTGATCTAAGGAAATCTCTCTGACTCTAATGATTTCGCTCATATTATGTTAGAGGCTTTCCGCAACCTTTAGCCAGTTAACTAAATATATTAACAACACAAATTCTTATGTACAAAAATCCAAACAAGAGCGAAAACGTTTTCTATCGTTATGGCAAGATTTTGCTCATGCTGATGTTTTGTTCCGCCACAACTGTGGCACAGGCCCAAGACAGTGTGAACGGTACTGTAACCGACAGTAATGGCATACCTCTTTTGGGGGTGAATGTTATTGAGAAAGGAACAACAAACGGTACCACAACAGACTTTGACGGAAATTTTGAACTTACTGTTGAAGGACCAACAAACCTTGTCTTCAGTTATGTAGGTTTCGTCACTCAGGAAGTACGGGTAACCCCGGGACAGATTTTAAGTATAACTCTAAATGACGATGCCGAAGCACTTGAAGAAGTAGTGGTGATTGGATATGGAGCGCAACTGGAGGAGAACATAACAGGGTCTGTTGCCAGGATAAGTTCTGAAGAACTGGAGAACATACCACAGGTAAGTGTCGACCAGCTTATGCAGGGTCGTGCTGCCGGAGTTGCTATTTCCAAAAACTCAGGTCAACCGGGAGCTGCTGTTTCCGTGAGAATACGCGGAGTAAACTCAATTACAGGGTCCAGTGAACCTCTTTATATCATTGATGGAGTGCCAACATCGGGAGAAGCAGGCGCTGAAGGACTTAGCCCCCTCGCCGCATTAAATCCAAATGATATCGAATCTATTAACATTCTTAAAGATGCCTCAGCTACTGCTATCTACGGTTCCAGAGGTTCTAACGGGGTAGTTTTAATTACTACTAAAAAGGGAAAATTAGGCCAAAGCAAACTTGTTTATAACAGTTATGTTGCTTTACAGCGTCCTACTAATAAAATGGAGGTGATGAATCTGCAAGAATATGCTACTCACCAAAATAACATTGGGGAAATATATAATCTTGATCCGCAAATCGAATTCCTGAACCCAAGCCTTCTGGGACCTGGAACAGACTGGCAAGCTGAGGTATTTGATGATGCTATTCTGCAAAACCATCAATTGGCCTTTTCAGGAGCAAAAGAAGGAGTGAATTATTTCCTTTCCACCTCCTATACAGACCAGGAAGGTACCGTTATCGGATCTGGTTTTGATCGTATGACTGTGAGGGCAAACGTAAACGCAGATATAAAGGATTGGATTTCTACGGGAATAAATATTTCTGCGAGTAGAACAAATGATAAGATCACGCTGAACAACCAAAGCAACGGAATTATTTCGCTTTCTCTGCTTAACAATCCAGCAACTGCAGTTTATAATCCTGATGGATCTTTTGCCGGACCTGTAACTCCCGATGAGATTGCTTACGGTACCCGTAACCCAATTGCTGAAGCATTAAGCATTGAGAACACAGTTGAAAGGAACAGGGTCTTCGGGAATTTGTTTGTAGAACTTGATTTGCCTGCCAATTTTACTTTTAGAACAGAAGTAGGTGGTGATGTTGGAAACAACTTAAGAGACTTATTTCAGCCTACCTACACCTATGGGAATATTGAAAGCGGACAAAACCGCCTTCAGGTTACCCGGGAGAACAGCACCTTTTGGATCTTAAAGAACCTGCTAACTTATAATAATAGTTTTGCAGATAAGCATGACGTTACCTTTCTTGTAGGACAGGAAGTACAGGAGTCCAGTTGGGAAGGAGTTACTTCTGTTGATGGGCAATTTGTTAGTAATAAACTACCGGTTCTCGGGCAGGGAAATGCTAACGATCTTGTAGACCAGTACATTGGAAGCTCAGCTTTAGAGTCTTATTTTGGTCGTGCCATCTACACCTTTGATAATAAATACAACCTTACTCTTTCTCTTAGAGCAGATGGATCCTCCAAGTTTGCAAAAGGAAATAAGTGGGGTTATTTTCCATCTGCATCTGCTTCCTGGTTAGTTTCAAGAGAAACATTTATGGAAGATTTCGATGGTTTGGCAGATATAAAGATTTATGGCGGTTACGGGGAGGTAGGAAACCAAAACATACCAAACTTTGCCTATGGTGTAGTTCTAAATCCTATGAATACCGGGCTTGGTACCGGGTTCGAATATGCCAATTTCAAGAACGAGGACCTTACATGGGAATCTTCGGCGATGGCGAACTTCGGACTTGATTTTGCAGCTTTTGATAACCGGCTTAGCACCACTGTGGAACTTTGGCATAAAACATCAAAGGACTTCTTGTTCCAATATGCAGTTACCGACTTTGTAACAGGAGGACAATCCCCTGGTGCTATTGCTGCTCCCTGGATCAATCTTGGAGAGATGGTAAACAAAGGGGTGGACCTTGCCTTATCGTACAAGACACTGGGAGATAATGATTTTAACTATAGCGGTACCCTTACCTTTTCACATTACACTAATGAGGTTACCGAACTACTGGGGGACCTTACCATTAATCAGGCACTTTATATAAGTGATTCTAATATGAACGTTACCCTTACGCAGGTTGGAGAACCTGTAGGGATGTTCTATGGATATAAGGTAGAAGGAATGTTTAGAACTCTTGAAGATCTTGAAGATGCGCCAATACAATTTGGAAGACCGGTTGGAAATGAACTTTTTGGTACTACCTGGTTGGGTGATATAAAATATGAAGACATTAACGGCGATGGGGTAATTAATAGTGATGACAGAACTGTAATAGGTAATCCGCATCCCGATTTCACATTTGGTTTCCAAAACAACTTCACCTACAAGAACTTTGATTTAGGAGTGTTTCTTCAGGGGGCATACGGGAATGACATTTTTAGTGGAGTGAAGCGTACGCTTACTGCAGGGAGCAGCTATTACGTGAATCAGGATCCTATAGTTCTTGATTTTTGGTCCGTTTCAAATCCCGATGGACAACAACCGCGCCTGGTAAGAGGTAGTGAAGCAAACCCGAATATCATTATGTCAGATAGATACATTGAAGACGGCTCCTACCTAAGGATTCAAAATATTACATTAGGTTATACCCTTGGACGCGAGACAGCCGAAGCATTGGGCATAGGCAATCTTAAAGTCTACGGAAGTATACAGAACCTTTACACCTTTACCGATTATTATGGGTATGATCCTGAAGTTGGGACATATAACCAGAACACGCTCTTAATGGGAGTGGATAACGGTCGTTATCCATCCCCAAGGACATTTACTCTTGGATTAAATGTTGAATTATAATATTGATATGATGAAGAAATTATTCAAAACTAAAAAAGTTTTTGTGCTGGCAGGACTCACTGCCGTACTTGTCCTCGCCTCCTGTTCTGACGATTTTCTTGACAGGACGCCGGAAGATGCATATAATGTTGATGATTTTTACCAAACCGATGCTGAAGTAATAGCTGCGTCAAACCATTTGTACTCCCGTCCCTGGTTTGCTTTTGTAAGTAATGTGTCCTGGGGTATAGGAGAGTTGGCTTCAGGAAACGCCCGAACCTGGGATGCACGTAATTCAGAATTTCAGACTTATGCCATTACAGGCGAGCATGGAACTTTAACTCAGGCGTGGGAAAGTCTTTATGCAGTGATTGCTCAGTCTAACTCTGTAATAAATACATTACCAGAAAAAGTTGGCCCCAATGTTTCACAAGAAGTAATTGATAATTCTATTGGGGAAGCCAGGATGATTCGGGCAACTGCATATTTTTACCTGGTAAGAATATTTGGATCTGTACCAATTTTGGAAGATAACACAGAGTACGTTCTTGAACCTGTAGTACCACGAAATCCTGTGGAAGATATTTATGAATTTATAGAACGGGATCTGAGGTTTTCTATTGATAATCTCCACGACAGAACACAAAGTTCCTTTTATCAAATAGGCAGAGTTGATAGCAACTCTGCTAAAGCCATGTTGGCTAAGGTTCATCTGTATCAGGAAAACTGGTCAATGGCTTATCAATTATCAAATGAGATAATTAATTCTGGCGCTTTTAGCCTTGTGGAAGAGTATAACGATCTATTCCTGGTACAAAATGAGAACAACTCCGAATCTGTTTTTGCCCTGCAATGGACAGATTCCGGGGTTTATTCTGAAGGAAATGCGCTTCAGTCTTTTTTTGGTTCGTCTGGTATTTCAGGATTTGCTGACGGGTGGTCTGCTCTAGGGCCCTCGATAAGCCTCCAAGATGCATATGAAGACAATGATGAAAGATTTTATGGTACGATCATGGCTCCGGGCGCTGTTTATCCTAACCTGAACGGCGGCTATACTGTCCCCGAAAATATTAATTTCCAGGGGACCAATGTGGGAATTAAAAAATATGTAGTAGGCAACGTAGGAGGTGCGATGCAAAGCTATCCAAACAACACTTATATCATGCGTTATGCCGAGGTGCTTTTGATCAAAGCTGAGGCAGCTATAATGGGTGGAGGTCCTATTGAAGAAGGATTGCAGGCATTGAACAAGGTGCGCGATCGTGCAGAACTTGAGGATCTTGACAGCTACACTCTTGAAGATGTGTTTCAGGAAAGAAGAATAGAACTTGCTCTTGAAGGAGAGTTCTGGTATGATGTTATCCGTAGGGGACCAGATTTCTCAATACCTTTTCTTGCGGCTCAGGAAAAAGGAACTTTCGACAACTCCACAACTCCTGCAACTGTAGCTTCAGAAAAATTCACCCCAACAATGGATGATCTGTTATTTCCTTACCCAAGTAACGAAATTCAGAATAACCCGGCACTACTAGACCCGCCGGTTCCTTTTGACTTTGGTGATGAAAATTAATTAAAAGCATAAAATGAAAACCATGAAATACAGTAGTAACACAAAGTTTTTCTTCTTATTTGTTCTCCTGGCACTATTTTCCTTCACATCATGTGAGAGTGATTTTGACGTTGAGGAGATAGAGGGTGGAAGTGAACCTCCGGTAATCACCAGCGTCAGTGAAGCAAGAGAAGATATCCCTGTAACTCAGGGAGTGCTTGAAAATACCTATATCATAAGAGGGGAAAACTTTGCCTCCCTAACAGAGATCTGGTTTAATGGCACAAGAGCAAGTTTTAATCCTGCTCTTACCACAGATAACCTCACTTTTACAACTGTACCCCGGGAAACTCCGTATGTAGGGCAGGAGAATACACTCAGGTTAGTCAATCTTCACGGCGAAACCACTTATGATTTCTCACTTTTGACTATTGAGGAATTTACTGAAACTACTACCGAAGAAGGAATAAAGACGGTAACTCTTATTGGAGGAGATTTCACTGAAACCTCTAAAGTGACTTTCGTTTCCGGAACTGAAGAGGCCGGTAATCTGGTTGAAAGAGAAGCAGAAATTCTTTCTGTGACCGAAACCGAAGTAACTGTTGCAGTACCCGATGGTGTGGAGCAGGCGTATATTTATCTTGAAACTGCCAGAAGAGCTGTAGCTCAGTCAGATTCTTATGGATTTAGTTATTCAATCTACATTGATGCTCTAAACTCCGAATGGGAAATGAGCCAGTGGGGAGGTACTTTTGATCTTTTTAATGAAGAACCTGCATTAGGACAATTCTCGATCGAAAGTGTTCGGGAAGGATGGTCTGGATTGACATTTTTGCCAACAGAAACTATTGGGTTCAACACCTATGGAGATCTAACCGTTTCTCTCTACGGAACCGTGGAAGGACAGCTGGTGAACATAGCGTTGAATAATTTTGAAAGTTTTGTTCAGGTAGAATTGATTCCGGGACAGTGGACAAAATTTGTAATTCCGTTGTCAGATTGGTATCCAAGCGGTGGAGCTCCTGCAGCGATTACCAGGATCGACTTTCAGGAAGCTTCAAATACAGGCTCTGCACAGTACATCTTCTATGTAGATGACTTTGGATTCCTATAGACCAAAACTGAAATAGTAATAAAAAGCATTTAAAGTGACACAACCTGAAAAACCTATCATACACCTGTCAAAAATAACATTTTTGACAGGTTTTGCAGGCCTCACTTTATAATTGATCAAAATATACAACCAGATGAAAAAAAATAACATCTTTTACTTGTTAATGCTCCTGGTATTAACGGGTTTATTTTCCTGTGATAAGGACGATGAAATTTACCCACAGCTTGGAGATGATCCCCGAAATCTCACAGAGGTCATTGAATCAACTTCCGAACTCAGTACCCTCTCAGATGCCATGGTGCAGGTGAATTTAGACTCGGTTCTAAGAAATACCACAACCTATACTGTATTTGCTCCAACAAATGCAGCATTTGATGGGGTAGACATTTCTACTTATTCAGAAACTGAACTTGAAAACCTATTGCTTAACCATGTAATAAGCACTACCTCTGCAGATTTTACTTCAAATCTTGCAACCGGTTATGTGCCCACCATGGCAACAGGACCAGACGGGGAATTCCTTGATGTATTTATAAACAACTCCGGGACTGTGGTGGTAAATGGCACTGCTTCTTTTGTACAGGGTTCTTATAATATTGGAACTACCAATGGGGTACTCCATATAATTGATGGTGTTTTAGTTCCTCCCACAGTAGCCGATCATACAGAAGCCAATCCTAATTTCTCCATGCTGGCAGCTGCCGTAGAAAGAGCAGGATTGACCGAAACCCTTTCCATAAGAGATTCGGAAAATGAATCTTTTCCTATGACCTTTTTCGCTCCCACTAATGCAGCCTTTGAGAATTTGATGAGTCAGCTCAACGGAGCATTTGGATGGGCCACTTTAGAAGATGTACCAGTTGAAACACTTCAGGAAATCCTAATGTATCACGTAGTGACCGGAGAGAACATTCTTGCCGCCACCATCGCCGGAACAGAACAAACTACGCTACAGGGTGATACTTTTGTCATTGATGAGAATGTAGTTATCTCTGATGCATCCTATTCAACCACAAACTTTGTGACTCCGGATATCCAGGGGGTTAATGGAATCATTCACAGCATTGATAAAGTTCTTCTTCCTGAAGAAGTTTTCCAGAGCGTCTTAGGTGCTACACTTGATCTAAAGGCTCGTGCCGAAGACAAAGGGTTCACCAGCTTCCTTGCGGCAGCAGAAAAAGCCGGATTGACAGATCTTCTTATAAATGATGAGTTGACTGCTTTTATTCCGAATAATGATGCTTTTGATGCTTTTTTTGCTACCATCGAAAACTTCGACAGTCTTGAAGATTTTGACACCCCGGAAGAAATTGAACTTCTAAAAAACCTTATTGAGTATCATTTACACGAAGGACTCCTTATGAGCAGTCAATTAACAAATGGCGACTTATCCACACTTAGGGAGGATGATTTGACCGTTGACGTTACAGCAGGTGCACTCATACCCTCTCACGAATATGCACCCAAAGCAACTTTTGTCAATACAAACATTGGAGCCACCAATGCAGTAATTCATGAAATCTCTAAAGTACTGGTCTCTGATGCAGATGCCGCAGCTCTGGGTTATCCTGTTCCGGCAACCGATGCTCCGGTCTTTAGTTTCCCAGTATATTATGATGGTGTAGAAGCTCCATTCCAAAATACCTGGGGAGGCTGGGGAGGCACCTGGACCTGGAATTCTTCAGAAATAGTTCAGAATGGAAACTCTGCAATCAAGCTTATTTATAATGCTGATGCTTATGGAACCCTTCAAATTGGAACATATCCAGCAGGTCCCAATGTTTCTGCATATCAAACTTTTCATTTCTCTGCCTATGGGGCCGAAGGAACAGGAACTACAGACATTTTGGTTTCATTATGTGATTGTGATGCAGGAGTCACAGTACAGGTCGAAGAGGGTAAATGGACCCACTACACCCTGCCGTTGAGCAGTTTTGATGACAAATCAATGGGAGCTATCAAGTTTAAAAATACTGAAGCATCTGCCAGCACTATATACATTGATGATATAGGATTTGACCTGCAAGCCCCTGCACCATCTTTTGGACTAACCGTTTATGCTGACGGAATTTCCGATGAATGGACTGCTGCTGGTTTTAACAGCACAGACTGGCATTATAATACTACGGTTGACTGGAGTGGCACCGCGAATGTTTTTAAAGGCGGAGCTGCAGGAATCGTAGAACAAAAAGATGGTGGCGTACTAAAATTTGGAAAGAATGCACCAGGTTATGATCTTTCTGAATACTCAGAATTTGCATTTACTGTTCTAACTGCAGACCCCGCCAACTTTACTGTAGTCATCAATGGTAACTGGAGTGGTTCTTATACCACCACTACGCCAACCGAAGCCGGAGAATGGACAACGGTTACCATACCACTTTCTGAATTCTCAAATGACTTTTCTGCAATTGAAACCATAGAATTTCAGATCAATGGTATTGATGCTTCCCTGTTCCCCTACACCTACTTTATTGATGAAATAGGATTTAATTAAAATAAATAAAATGAATTAGCCTTAAAATATTCCCTGTTCGATCTTCGGCAGGGAATATTTTTTTAAAACTAGAACCAATGAAGAATAAAACCCTCCTACTACTCTTTACTTTCATTAGCCTGAATGCATTTGCACAAAAGTTTGACGGACTTGCAGAAACGCCTCCTATGGGCTGGAACAGCTGGAATACTTTTGCTACAGATATTAATGAACAACTGGTTAAAGACATTGCCGACAAATTCGTGGAATTAGGACTAAAGGATGCCGGTTATGAATATATCGTTCTAGATGATGGTTGGATGACCAGGGAAAGGGATGAAAATGGAGACCTCGTTCCAGACCCAGAAAAATTTCCAAATGGTATGAAAGCCGTGGCAGATTATGTACACTCCAAAGGGCTTAAGTTCGGTTTGTATGGTGATGCCGGCACTAAAACCTGTGCCGGATATCCTGGAAATCGAGGATATGAATATCAGGATGCCAAAAAATATGCTGAATGGGGTGTGGACTTTTTAAAGTATGACTGGTGCAGCACCGGGAAGCAAAATGCTGAAGCTTCCTACACAACCATGCGTGATGCTCTTTATAAAGCAGGAAGGCCGGTAGTGCTTAGCATTTGTGAATGGGGAGATAATGAGCCATGGAAATGGGCTCAGGATATTGGCCACCTTTGGCGGGTTACAGGAGATATTATTAACTGCTGGGATTGTGAAGTAGGTCATGGCACCTGGTCTTCATGGGGTATATGGCCCATCATAAATATGCGCAGCAATATCCGGAAGGCAGCAGGTCCCGGGCAATGGAATGACTATGACATGATGGAAGTAGGAAATGGATTTACTGATGCCGAAAACAGAAGCCATTTTGCA
>Ga0098066_1000365_pt1 | contig 13363 bp, 6 predicted proteins | sample 25BtaG_FD_76332 | JGI IMG/M metagenome (GOLD analysis project Ga0098066, IMG submission 76332) | Marine viral communities from Cariaco Basin, Caribbean Sea - 25B_WHOI_OMZ_CsCl | ecosystem: Environmental > Aquatic > Marine > Oceanic | place: Caribbean Sea: Cariaco Basin | collected 2014-11-08
GATGGCGTCGTACTTGTGGTCGAATTCGGCAAAGCCAGCGAGGGTTTCGTCGCTGAAGATTTCATAGCGGGATGCTTCGTCGTTACGTGAGACGGTGATGTCGGCCATGGCGCTCCTTTGTCGTGTTTCCAATCTAAGCCTGTCTCGTGGTGTGCGGGGCGGCTGACGTCGGTGCGGCTGGTTACGCTGGAGACATGACGCAGCCCTCTCATGACCCCTATGACGGGCTGCCTTTTGCTGATGCCCCGCTCGATGACTTCTATGCGCCCGATTCGTTTTCAGATGCGCCCCCGCCGGATGCCGCGTTTGAGCCGCCTCTTGACTGGTCGCCGTCGTTCACCGCGGTGCCTGAGCAGGCCCGCAAAACCGCAACCTCGAAGCACGCCACGCCGCTCGCGGCACTGCGCACGGTCTACGGGTACGAGTCGTTTCGCGGCGACCAGGCGGCAATCATCGACCACGTGGTCTCGGGCGGTGACGCAATTGTTTTGATGCCCACGGGCGGCGGAAAGAGCGTGTGTTACCAGGTGCCGGCGCTCGTACGCGAGGGCACCGGGCTGGTCATCAGCCCGCTGATAGCACTGATGCACGATCAGGTTGACGCGCTGCGAGCGAATGGTGTGCGCGCCGAATATTTGAACTCCACGCAATCGATGGCGCAGCGCGAGCGCGTCGAGCGCGACTTTCTCGCGGGCGAACTCGACCTCCTCTATGTCGCCCCGGAGCGCCTGTCGAACGTAGCCACACAAAACCTGCTGCAACGGGGAACCCTCAGCGTCATCGCAATCGACGAGGCCCACTGTGTGTCGCAGTGGGGGCACGACTTTCGCCCCGACTATCTGACTTTGGGTGACCTGGGCGAGCGATTTGCCGGTGTGCCTCGGCTCGCACTCACCGCGACGGCTACGGCCGAGACCCATCGTGAGATCACGCAGCGTCTGCACCTGGGGCAGGCAGAGCATTTTGTGTCGAGCTTCGATCGCCCCAATATTCAGTACCGCATAGAACCCAAGGTCGACGCACGCGCGCAGTTGCTGTCATTTATTCGTTCGCAGGGCGAGGGGGCCGCCGGCATTGTGTACACGCTGAGTCGAGCTTCGGTGGAGCAGACGGCCACATTCTTGCGTGACAAAGGTATCGACGCCATTCCGTACCATGCGGGTCTCGGGGCCGAGGTGCGCTCGGCGCACCAGTCACGTTTCTTGCGCGACGATGGCGTCGTTGTGGTGGCCACGATCGCGTTTGGCATGGGCATCGACAAGCCCGACGTGCGCTTTGTCGCCCACATCGATCTGCCAAAATCGGTCGAGGGCTATTACCAAGAGACCGGTCGTGCGGGCCGCGATGGTGAGCCAGCGGTTGCGTGGATGGCCTACGGTTTGGGCGACGTTGTGCAACAGCGCCGCTTCATTCAGCAGGGCGACGGCGACCGCGTCATTAAGCAGCGCCAGAACCAGCACCTCGATGCGATGCTCGCACTGTGCGAAACGGTGTCGTGCCGCCGGCAGAACCTGCTGGGCTACTTTGGTCAGCCCGCCGGGGCCTGCGGCAACTGCGATACCTGCCTGACGCCGCCCGAAAGCTGGGACGCCCTGATCCCCGCGCAAAAGATGCTCTCGACGATCGTGCGTCTGCAGCGCGAGCGCCGTCAGTCGTTTGGCGCTGGCCACCTCATTGACATCCTGCGCGGAGCATCCACCGAACGCATCCGCACCATGAAACACGACGAACTCGCAACTTATGGCATCGGCGCCGACCTTTCTGACGCGCAGTGGCGCAGCGTCGTGCGCCAAATGCTTGCCCACGGGCTCGTGCAGGCGCAGGGCGAGTACGGCACGCTGACGCTCAGCGACGCCAGCGCCGGCGTTCTTGCGGGCACCACCCCGGTGCAGTTGCGTCACGACGTCATTACCCGCGTTGAGAAGGGAGGCGGTCGCGCAGGCGGCGCGAAGAAGAAGTCGGCCGCCGATGCGCTGGATGCCACCGATCGCCCCCTTTTCGAGGCGCTGCGCGCCTGGCGCACCGAAACCGCACGTGAGTTGGGCGTTCCCGCCTACGTCGTCTTCACTGACGCCACCTTGCGCGCGCTCGCCGAAGCGCGCCCCGCCCAGTTGGCAGCACTCAGCGGCATCACCGGAATCGGTGAGAAGAAGCGTGAGGCATTTGGCGAGGCCGTGCTCACGGTCATCGCGGCCGAGAGCTGAACCGCTTATCCACAACCCCGATTCGCACCCGGCGCAAAACGTCTATTCTCGGCCTATGCCCCCGATGAACCAGAGCCGGTCGCTGGCCGCGATCATCGTGACGGTCATCGTGCTCGCGCTCGCCGCGACTCACATGTTCTTTACGGCTGTGGTGAACGTGCCCGATTCCAATATCAAGTACAACGTGCTGCCCGGGCGCATGGCCGACTCTTATACGCGCCCGTTGTTCGTGCAGAACTACCGCATTTTTGCCCCTAACCCCGCCAGCGAAGACCGAGAACTCTGGTTTCGGGCCATCGTCGATGACAACGGGGTAGAAGAGATCACACCGTGGGTAAATGCCACAGCGGTAGAGCTGGCAGAGCCCTACCGGCGTGTGTTGCGCAAACAACTGACGATCATCGGGGCTGAACGGTTTATGGCCGCGCATCGTGCTCTTAGTGCCGAACAGCAACGAGTCGTGGCCGCCGACTATTACGGCCGGAGCGGCGCGACCAGGGGACAATTCACCGAAGACCTTATGGCGCAGGGGCAAGACATTGGTGAGTACATGACCACGTCTGACTACATCACCGGTTATGCCACCCAGGCAGCCAGCGCCCTGTGGTCAGAAGAAGGCGAAATCATCGCGGTGCAGACGCGGGTGGTCTATGACCCAGTGGTGCGCTGGCTCGAGCGAAACAACCCGGCTCAACCGCGGCCGGCATCAACATACACCGACACCGGATGGCGCGAACCGATCGTCTTTCCCGGCCAGAACAGCGACGAGTTCGCCCGCACTTTCCGCGCCTGGTATGCGTCGGCTCCACAGGAGGCAACGCTGCCATGATCGCCCTCGTACAAAAGGCACTGTCGTGGTTGCTCGACGATCGTCGGGCCAGCTTCGGGCTGGCCATCATGCGCATGGCCTTCGGTGGCATGACGGTAGTGATTCTGCTGCTGTCTGCGCCGCACGTGAGCTACACGTTTGGCGAGGCAGCAGCCTGGTCTGACCCGCTGCGGTTCGGCTCTTCGGTCAACGCGTATCCCTGGCCGTTGCCTTTTCCGTTCGACCGCGCCGACCCAGACTGGCTGCTCTATCTGAAGACAGCGCTGCTGGCGGCCGTTGCCGTCGCCTACACCCTGGGTTGGCGCATGCGCGTAATCTCACCGCTGTTCGTCTTTCTCTGGCTGGGCTTCAGCACGATCAATCCGATGGTGACAAACTCTGGGCACTATCAAACCTTTCGCGTCATGCTGATCTTCTTGTTGTTCGCCGATCTTTCCCGGCGGTGGTCGCTCGATGCGCGGCGCAGGCCGAAGGCAGGAAAGGCGGATGCTACGCCGCGAAGCATCCGCAACACCCAGATCTGGCCTCTGCCAGCGTGGGTACCCAACCTGTTCAACAACACCGCCGTGCTGCTGATCGCGTTCCAGGTGTTTTCGATCTACATCAGCTCTGCGCTTTGGAAAATCCAGGGCAGTACATGGATGACAGGAGTGGCGGTTTTTTACCCGCTGCAGCTCAACGAGCTCACCCTGGTTCCGTGGCTGAACGACTTTTTGTTGCAGCTCGATCCGGTGATTTATCTTGCGTCTTGGGCGAGTGTGTATCTGCAGTTGCTGTTTCCGCTGTTATTACTCAATCGTTGGACGCGCATCGCAGCCCTGGTAGCCATCACGGCTATGCACGCGGGAATCGGCGTTTTGCTCGCGTTGCCTTTCTTCTCACTCGTCATGATCGCCAGCGACATGATCTTCATTCGCGAGCAGAGTTGGCATCGTCTCAACGCATGGTTGCGCGAGCGCTGGCGCAGCGTGTCTGTTGACAGCCGACAACGGCCGCCGACACCGCCGCCGACAGATTCTGTAGACATCACACACCCATCTTCCGTTGGGGTTGTTGCAGACCTACGGTAAGAGCGTCCCTAACTTTTCTTGAGAGGATGCTCATGGTCGACGCAGCAGTCCGCGTGAACTCCACTGCCCCCGTAGCTTCGGCCGCGCAGATCGACGTTCAGCGCGTCAACGATCTACTGATGGGCACCTGGGCGGAAACTCGCCGAGAGGCGCGCGCGCTGGTGAAAGACTCCGCTTTCTGGCGCGATGACTCGCTGGGCAAAGATGAGCATCGCGAGCGCGTGCTCGCCCAGATGCACCTGCTCGTTGAGAACCAGGCAGTACACCGCGCGTTTCCGAAGCGTTTCGGCGGTCATGACAACAACGGCGCCAACATCACCGGCTTCGAAGAGCTGGTGCTGGCTGATCCGAGCTTGCAAATTAAAGCGGGCGTGCAGTGGGGGCTCTTCGGTTCGGCGGTGTTGCAGTTGGGCACGGAGGAACACCATGACAAGTGGCTTCCCGGCATCATGGACCTGTCGATTCCCGGCGCGTTCGCGATGACAGAGATCGGGCATGGGTCGGACGTGGCGTCTGCGGGAACGACGGCCACTTATGACCCCGACACCGACGAGTTTGTTATTCACACGCCGTTCCGGGGCGCGACGAAAGAATATTTGGGTAACGCCGCACTGCACGGCATCGCGGCGACGGTATTCGCGCAACTCATTACGAACGGCGTGAGCCACGGGGTGCACTGTTTCTATGTGCCTCTGCGTGGTGAAGACGGTGTTGATCTGCCAGGCGTCACGCGCGAGGATGATGGGCTCAAGGGCGGCTTGAACGGCATCGACAACGGTCGACTGTCATTCGACCAGGTTCGTGTTCCTCGTACGAACCTGCTCAACCGCTACGGCAGCGTCGATGAAAACGGTGTGTACACCAGCGAGATCGACAGCCCAGGTCGTCGTTTCTTCACAATGCTGGGCACTCTCGTGCAGGGGCGGGTATCGCTCGATGGCGCCGCGTCGTGGGCATCTGCGCTGGGGCTCCACATTGCGATCACATATGCGACGCAGCGTCGTCAGTTCACGGGAGCCGATGGTCAAGAAACGGTGTTGCTCGACTACGGCAAGCACCAGCGCCGCCTGTTGCCACGCTTGGCTACGACCTACGCGCACATCTTCGCTCACGATGAGTTCTTGCAGAAGTTTGACGCGGTCTTCTCGGGCCAGGCCGACACGCCACAAGATCGTGAAGACCTCGAAACGCTCGCTGCCGCGCTGAAGCCCCTGTCGACGTGGCACGCACTCGATACGCTGCAAGAAGCGCGCGAGGCGTGCGGCGGTGCCGGTTACATGTTTGAAAATCGCCTGGTGGGATTGCGTGCAGATCTTGACATTTACGCTACCTTCGAAGGCGACAACAATGTATTGCTGCAGCTGGTCGGCAAACGGCTGCTGACCGACTACGCCAAGCAGTTCAAGGGCAAAGACGCAACCGCGCTTGCCAAATACGCTGTCGAACAAACCGCCGGAAAAGTTTTCCACGGTGCGGGATTGCGCCAGTTTGGTCAGTCTGTTGCCGACTTCGGCTCGACCGCCCGCTCGGTCGAGTTCGGGTTGCGCGGCGAGCAGCAGCGCGAGTTGCTGACAGACCGTGTACAGCAGATGGTCGCTGACATTGCTGGCCGGCTGCGCCCCGCAGGCAAAGACAAGGTTCTGGGCGAGAAGCTCTTCAATGAGAACCAGGCCCAGCTGATCGAAGCCGCCCGTGCCCACGGTGAACTTTTGCAGTGGGAGGCATTTACCGACTCCGTAAATGCGATTGAAGATGCCGAGACCAAACAGGTGCTCACGTGGTTGCGTGACCTGTTTGGGCTGCATGTTATTGAGAAGCATCTGTCGTGGTACCTCATTAACGGGCGACTCTCGACGCAGCGTGCGGGTGCGGTCTCGAGCTACATCGACCGCCTCGCGCTACGGCTTCGCCCGCATGCCCTCGATCTGGTCGAGGCCTTTGGCTATGAGCCCGAACACGTGCGCGCACCCATTGCGTCTGGCGCTGAGCAAGAGCGTCAAGACGAGGCGCGGGCATACTACGCCGAGCTTGAGGCCTCAGGTCGCGCACCGATTCAAGAGAAAAAACTTAAACAACGTTCGTGAGTGACGGGGCTGGCCGGCACTTTGCCGCCGCAACCCATATGTCGGCGGCTGAGTTTATGGTGAAAACTATGACCTCTCTTGTCGTGGGCCCCGATGGTCGAGGCCGCTGTGCCTGGGTCGGCGAAGACGCCGAATACCAGCGTTATCACGATGAGGAGTGGGGCCGACCGCTACATGGTGATCGTGCGCTGTTCGAAAAGATGGCGCTCGAGGGTTTTCAAGCAGGGCTCTCGTGGATCACCATTTTGCGCAAGCGCCCACGTTTTCGCGAGCTGTTTCGAGGCTTCGACCCCGTCGCGGTGGCGGCGTTCGATGAGCGTGATGTCGCCGGGCTTATGGGTGACGCGGGCATCGTGCGCAACCGAGCCAAGATCGAAGCGACGATCGGCAACGCGGCGCTCGTCGCCGCGATGGCGCCTGGCGAACTCGATGCTCTGATGTGGTCGTTCGCACCTCAAAGTTCGTCGCACATGCGCCCGCGTGCTCTCAGCGATGTGGCTGCGGTGACCGCAGAATCGACAGAAATGAGCAAAGCGTTGCGCGCACGAGGATTCCGTTTTGTCGGGCCAACCACGATGTATGCGCTGATGCAATCGTCGGGAATGGTCGACGATCACCTCGACGGATGCTGGCGCGCAGAGTAGCCAACGCAGCATCCGGTTCTTACACTCAAAAGAGACACATAGCCAGAAGGAGCCACATGCCTCAGGTCATTGCCTATGCTGCCCCCGCAGAAGGTGCCCCGCTCGCGAAGACCACGGTGGCCCGCCGAGAGCTGGGCCCGCTTGATGTGCAGATTGACATCGCCTTCGCTGGCATTTGTCACTCCGACATTCACACGGTGCGTGGTGATTGGGGGCCACAGCGTTACCCGCTTGCGCCGGGACATGAGATTGCGGGCACCGTGGCAGCAGTGGGTGCAGACGTGACGCGCTTCTCTGTCGGCGACCGTGTGGGCGTTGGATGCTTGGTCAACTCCTGCGGCGAGTGCGACTCGTGCTTGGCGGGTGAGCAGCAGCACTGCCGTATTGGTGCAGTAGGTACATATGGGGCAACCGACCGCGATGGCACCGTCACCCAGGGCGGGTATTCGACGCAGATCGTGGTGACCGAAGGTTTCGTGCTGCACATTCCCGATTCGCTGCCGCTTGACGTCACCGCACCGCTGCTGTGCGCCGGAATTACCACGTACTCGCCGTTGCGTCACTGGAATGTCGGAGCAGGTTCGAGGGTCGCTGTAGTGGGTTTGGGTGGTCTGGGCCACATGGCCGTGCAGATCGCGCACGCGCTGGGCGCCGAGGTTACCGTGCTCTCTCAATCATTGAGCAAGAAAGATGTGGGGCTGCGCCTCGGCGCCGACAACTATTTCGCGACCAGTGACCCAGAAACGTTCGTGGCACTTCGTCGATCGTTCGACGTCATCATCAACACCGTCAGTGCCAAGCTCGATCTTGATTCTTACATTCGCCTGCTCGACACCAATGGCACCCTCGTGTGCGTAGGGGCCCCGCCCGAGCCGATGTCATTCGATGTTTCGTCGTTGATCGCCGGTCGCCGTTCGGTTGCGGGCTCGAATATTGGCGGGATCGCCGAGACGCAAGAGATGCTCGATTTTTGTGCCGAGCATGGCATCGCAGCCGAGATCGAGGTCATCGGGGCATCCGAAATTAACGAAGCGTACGAGCGAGTACTCGCCTCAGACGTGCGTTTTCGCTTCGTAATCGACGCGTCTACGATGAGTTCATAGACCACGCGGTAGCGCAGGTGCCCGGGTATTCGGAAAGCCACATGGGTATTTGTCCCCAATCTTTTTTCGCGGCGTTCCGATTAGGCTGACGGAGGCGCTCCTCGTACCCATCGGTGCGAGATGAACAAATTATTGATGCAGACCAGGGGGATCCGGTCGTGAAGTCTTTTGCCTGGATGAAGGCACGTCCGAAGATGATGGCATCTGCGGCGGGTGTGACAGCGGTAGCCGTGGCCATCACAACGATGGCCTTTGCGTACGAAGGCTTTCCGACGACCGAGGTCGACCTTCACGACGGCAGCGTGTGGATCACCAAGAACGACACCTTCATGGTGGGGCACTTTAACAATGAGTCTCGTGTGCTTGATGGGGGCCTGCGCACCACGAGCGATGATTACGACGTGCTGCAGTCGGCGGCCACCGTTGTGGTGGTCGACAATGTTGCGGCCGTTGCGACGGCCGTCGATCCGGCACGCGTGAGTCTTGCCGACAGCGCCCAGATTCCTGGCGGGGCGAAAGTTGCGCTCGGCGGCAAGAGCATCGCGATTCTGGAGCCGAAAAAGGGTGAGCTTTGGGTGGTTCCGGCCGCGGGCATTGCCGGATTCGAGATGAAAGCGGCCGAACCGGTCGCCACCCTTGGGCCGGACGCTGATGTGACTGTGAGCGTCGACGGCACTGTCTTCGGCGTCTCCACCGATAAAAGCGAAATCGTTACTGTGCCGGTAGACCTCCAGGGCGAAGCGCTCGACGCATCGACCGAGAAGATCGAGCTCGCCGACTCAGCAAAGCCCACGATCACGGCGGTGGGCGAGCGCGCGGTCGTCTTCGACGACAAAGCGGGCAAAATTCTCGCTGCGGGCGGTTTTCAGGCCGAGGTGGGAGCCGCCGAAGAGACCGTTCTGCAGCAGCCCTCCGCATCAGCAGACGCCGTGACTTTCGCCACTAAGTCACAGATGATCTCTGTTCCGTTCAACGGAGATGACATCGTCGACCGCAGTTCCGGTGGCCAGGGCATTCCCGCGGCCCCCGTGATGGTCAAGGGGTGCACCTACGGCGCCTGGAGTGAGTCGGCTAAGTTCATTCGTGACTGTGTGGGCGAAGCATCCGACCTTGAAACCGATATCGAAGGCATCGAAGAAGACGCAAAGTTGCTCTTCCGGGTGAACCGTGATGCCGTTGTGCTCAACGACATCGTCGGCGGTACCGCATGGATGGCGACCGACAGCCTGCAGCAGGTTGATAACTGGAACGACGTCACGCCTCCCGACGGTGAGACCGAAGACGACGACCGCTCGACCGAAGAAACAGTCGAGACCACCCTTCCGGAACGCAGTGACATCAATACGCCGCCGGTTGCCACCGATGATGACTTCGGTGTGCGCCCTGGTCGTTCAACGATGTTGCCCGTCGTCGACAATGACAATGACGCCGATGGTGACGTTCTTGTCGCATCGCTTCCTGACGGTCAACCTTCACTCGGGCTCGTGCAGCCGATCCACAACGGTGGGTCGCTGCAAATTTCTGTCGATGAAGACGCCACCGGCTCAGACTCTTTCGTCTACATGGTCGATGACGGCCGCGGCGGCACAGCGACCGCCAACGTGCAGGTGACGGTGCACGATTGGGACACCAACGCGGCGCCCAAACAGCGACGCATCACCTCTCTCGCGGTCGAAGAGGGCGGCACGATTTCGTACAACGTGTTGCCAGACTGGCTCGACCCCGACGGCGATGACATCTATCTCAAAAACGTTGAGGCTGCCCCGGGGGACGAGGTCGAATTCACCACCGATGGCCAGGTGACCTACCGCTCGGTGGCGAGTTTGCAGGGGCGCAAAGACATTACGATCATGGTCGCCGATGGACTGGGCGCGATGGAGATCGGTACCTTGCGGCTCGATGTGCGTCCGGCAGGTTCAACTCTTCCCAAGACCAATGCTGATCACGTGGTGACGCGCGTGGGCGAGTCGATCGCCGTTGCGCCTCTGGCCAACGACACTAGCTCGGGCAGCGAACCGCTGCGTCTGGCGCGCGTCGACGAGGTTCCGGGCGCACTGATTACGCCCGACTTCCCGAACAAATCGTTCACGTTCAAGTCAGATCAGGCGGGCGTCTACTATGCGCAGTATCTGGTAACGGCGGGGCCCAATGCAGTGCCGGGTCTTGTGCGAATCGATGTGCTCGAAAAATCAGAATCTGACCTGCCACCGGTTGCCGTGCGCGATGTGGCGCTGATTCCTGCCGGTGGGTCAGTGCTGGTCGGCGTGCTGGGTAACGATACAGATCCGTCGGGCGGAATTTTGGTGGTGCAATCGGTCACCGTGCCTCCGCACAGCGGCATCTCGGTGTCGGTACTCAACCACGAAACGCTGCGTATTACTGATCAGGGCGCTCTTGATGAGCAGGTGCGCATCAGCTACCGCGTATCGAACGGTTCGCAGAGCGTAGAGGGCGACGTGATCGTCATTCCGATCCCCGCGCCCGACAAACTGATGCCGCCGGTTGCTGCCGATGACACGGCAGTGGTACGTGTGGGTGACGTCGTCACAATCCCCGTGCTCCAGAACGACTCGCATCCCAATGCCGACGCTATTCACGTGGCACCCGACTTGGTAGAGCCGCTAGTTGAGCCGACGCAGGGCGAAGCATTTGTGTCGCAAGACGCCGTTCGCTTTCGGGCCAGCGACGAACCCGGAACCGTGTACGCCACCTATGAAGTCACTGACTCGATGGGGCAAAAAGACTCTGGCTACATCACGATTCAGGTGTTGCCGATTGATCCGGATGCCAATGCCGCGCCGCGTCCGCGAGACATCACCGTTCGTGCGTTGAGTGGAAGTGTCGCACGCATCGCTATTCCTCTCGATGGGATCGATGCCGATGGCGACTCGGTTGAGCTGGTAGGTATTGCGAGCGCCCCGACGAAGGGGCAGATCACAGAAACCGGCAGCAACTTCTTGAGCTACGAAGCGTTTGAAGACGCGTCGGGTGTCGATGCGTTTACGTACCGGGTACGCGACCGCTTGGGTGCTGAGGGTACGGCGACGATTCGCGTGGGAATCGCGCCCGGTGATTCCACGAACCAGGCCCCGTACGCCGTAAAAGACTCTGTGACAATGCGACCAGACCGCACTGTGGCGGTTCCGGTGTTGGCCAACGACTCCGACCCTGAGGGTGACGAGATCGTGCTGTTGAAAGACAGCCTCGAAGTGCCCGATATTGACGGGTTCTCTGCCTCGGTTTCGGGCGAGCGCGTCGTCGTAAAAGCGCCGAATCGCGAACTTGAGACTTCGGTGCAGTACACAATTCGTGATGCGCGTGGTGCCACCGCGAGCGCTGTGTTGCAAGTCACGGTCGACGAAGATGTGCCGTTGCAGGCTCCGATCGCCCGCGATGACCGCGTCGCGCTCGAAGATATTTCAGAGACCCTCGAAGTTGACATTGATGTACTCGTCAACGACGAAGACCCCGATGGTACGGTCGACGTTCTCGACCTCAAGGTTGAGGCGGGCGGCGTAGTGCAGAAGGACCGCACCGTGCGTGTGACCGTGGGCGAAGAGCGTCAGCTCATTCGCTACACGATTACCGACCAAGACGACCAGTCGACGTCGGCGTTCATCTTCGTGCCGGCCCTCAGCGCGCTCGCGCCCGCTCTGCTCTCCACCAAACCGGTAGAGGTTGCCAGTGGCGAAACGATCGAGCTTCCGCTCTCGAAGTACGTGCGCTCGTTTGACGGCGGCGAAGTCGTGCTTACCGAAGCCGCGAAGATCAGCGCCATTAATGGCAACGGCGCCTCGCTAATTAAAGACGAGCGCACGCTGGAATACACCTCGAAAGACCGCTACTTCGGAAAAGACGCGTTGACGTTCGAGGTCACCGACGGCACCGGGCCCGATGACCCAGAAGGTCGCAAATCGACTCTGACAATCCCGATCACGGTGTTGCCGCCAGACAACCAGCCTCCGGTGTTCGTGAACGGTGCCATGTCGGTCGCGCCCGGCGAAGCAGCTGTCGCGCTTGATCTCGCCGCGTTGACCACCGACCCCGATCCCGAAGACAAAGACAAGATCCGCTATAGCGTTCAGGGTCAACTTGAAAAGGGTCTCAAGGCACGCATTGACGGCAGCTCTCTGCTGGTTGAGGCCTCGTCGAACACGCCCAAGGGCACGGCCGCGACCGTGAGCCTGGCGATCACCGACGGCACTACCGCCCCCGTCGAAGGAACTATCGCCGTCACCGTCACCGCATCGACACGCATGTTGCCGACCGCAAATGATGACACAGTCGATGAAGCCCACCAGGGTAAAGAACAGGTTGTTCCCGTATTGGCGAACGACGTGAACCCGTTCCCCGAGACGCCGCTGAAGGTCATGAGTGCCGTACTCGAGACCGGACAGGGCACGGTAAAAATTGACGGAGACAACGTGCGGGTTACTCCCGGCGCCGAGTTCTTCGGTCCGATGGTCGTTCGATACCGCGTGCAAGACGCGACCAAAGACCCCGATCGTGAGGTCGACGGCCGCATTTTGCTCACCGTGCAGGGTGTGCCGGATGCTCCGGGTGTGCCCACTGTCGCTAGCGTGCAAGACCGCACCGTCGTGTTGTCTTGGTCGCCGCCTGCCAACAACGGTGCGGAGATCACGTCGTACACGGTCAAGTCCGTCGGTGGCAACGCTTACACCAAGCAGTGCCAGTCGACCACGTGCACGCTCGATGGCCTAACGAACAACGTCGAATACTCGTTTCAGGTGATCGCGAAGAACCGAGTGGGAGACGGGCCAGCGTCGCCAACTTCGGGAGTGGCTCGTCCCGACGCACGCCCTGACACGCCGGTTCCGCCGAAGCTCATATTCGGTGACCGTTCGCTCGACATTACCTGGACGACTCCCAGCACCCCTGGCTCTCCAGTGGAGTCATACACGCTGGAGATTTCGCCGGCGCCACCTTCGGGAGTCACTCAGAAAACCGCGACCGGCAACGCGCTGAAATGGGAGGGGCTCGAAAACGGTGCCGACTACCAGGTGCGCGTGCGTGCCCATAACCGTGCCCCCGAGGCATCCGCGTGGAGCAACTGGTCACTTAGCGAGATTCCGGCGGGCCCGCCCGGCGTGGTGGGGGCACCATCGGCGTCAACGGCGCCTTCGGTGGGCTCACAGGCGCAAATGACGGTCTCGTGGAACGCGGCACCGCCGAACGGCGACGCCGTTGACTTCTACGAGCTGCGCGTAATGCAGGGCGGGTCAGTGGTGAATTCGGTCCAAACGAACTCGCTGTCACAGACGGTGACGGTGGGCACATCGACCACCGAGTACACCTACTCTGTGCGAGCGCGAAACAAAGCAGGGTTCAGCGAATGGAGCCCGGCTTCTGCGCCGCAGCGCGCGTTCGGCAGCCCGGGCGCCCCGCGGATCACGAGCACGGGTGAGCAC
>Ga0098066_1000373_pt1 | contig 13211 bp, 14 predicted proteins | sample 25BtaG_FD_76332 | JGI IMG/M metagenome (GOLD analysis project Ga0098066, IMG submission 76332) | Marine viral communities from Cariaco Basin, Caribbean Sea - 25B_WHOI_OMZ_CsCl | ecosystem: Environmental > Aquatic > Marine > Oceanic | place: Caribbean Sea: Cariaco Basin | collected 2014-11-08
AACTTGCCCACCACGCCCTTCTTGCGAAGCATTTCAGTGACCGTCAGTACCAGGTCGGTGGCAGTGATGCCTTCACGGAGCTTACCGGTGATCTTGAAACCCACCACTTCGGGAATCAGCATGGATACCGGCTGGCCCAGCATGGCGGCTTCCGCCTCGATACCACCCACACCCCAGCCGAGGATGCCCAGGCCGTTAATCATGGTGGTGTGAGAGTCGGTGCCTACCAGGGTATCCGGATAGGCAAAGGTCTTGCCCCCCTGTTCTTTGTGCCACACGGTCTTGCCCAGGTATTCCAGGTTGACCTGGTGGCAGATACCGGTACCCGGCGGCACCACACGGAAGTTGTCAAAGGCCTGCTGGCCCCAGCGCAGGAACTCATAACGTTCCTGATTACGCTCCATCTCGATAGTCACGTTGTCCTTGAAGGCCGACGCGTCACCAAACTTGTCCACCATCACCGAGTGGTCTATCACAAGGTCCACCGGCGACAGGGGGTTGATCAGTGCCGGGTCCTTGCCAGCCTTCTTGACTGCTTCACGCATGGCCGCCAGGTCCACCACCCCGGGCACACCGGTAAAGTCCTGCATCAGCACCCGCGCCGGGCGGAACTGGATCTCGGTGTCGGAACGGCGATCCTTGAGCCACTGCACCATGGCCTCCAGGTGTTTTTTCTCTACCGTTACGCCATCCTCGAAGCGCAGCAGGTTTTCCGTCAGCACCTTGAGGGAAAAAGGCATCTTGCCCAGGTCGCCCAGTGCCTCCTGCGCCTTGGGAAGGCTGTAATAGTGGTAGGTTTTGCCGTCCACATCCAGGGTGGAGAGGGTGTTGTAACTGTCGTTGCTGATACCGTCATTCGACATGTGTTGCCTCCTTTTCCGATCGTCAAATGCGTGAAGGCGTAATCTGGCCGGGCCCCGGCCACCGATTTCTTGTCTATTCTGGTCGGAAGTCTGCCCGGAAAGATGGCTTCGGGGAAATCTCTCTTAACTATTGCACCGATTAACGGGAGTTCAACCCCGGTGACACGAAATGCCATTTTTGTGCATGAGTATGGCATCCTGCGGGTCGCGAAAGGCAGCTACCTGACCCAAGCCCATGAGCTGACCCGGATTGGTGACCTGCCCGCACTGGTGCTCAAGGATATAGGCGGCCAGTCCCTGGACCGCAGTATGCCCAGCATGCCTGCGCCTGTACTTCTTTTTTAGACACCAACAGGAACGCTGCACTAATAACCGTGGAACCTGCCCCATTGCCTGATCAAAAAGGATTTGCGTCCGTTATATTACGACTATAATATGATGGTTGTAATTTAACCATTGATGGAACGCCAGGAGCACCAGAATGACCAACATCGTAATAGCCGGCTACGCCCGGTCGCCTTTTCATTTCGCCCGCAAAGGCCAGCTCGTCAACCTGCGCCCGGATGACATGGCCGCCCAGGTCATGGGCGGCCTGGTCAGCCGGCTGGATCTCAGTCCCTCATTACTGGAAGACGTCATTCTGGGCTGCGCCTACCCCGAGGGCGAACAGGGCAACAACCTTGCCCGCATTGCCAGTTTCCGGGCCGGTTTTCCGGAGACTCCGGGAGCCGCCACCATCAACCGGTTCTGTGGCTCTTCCATGGCCGCTATTCACTATGCGGCCGGCCAGCTGATGCTGGGCGCTGGTAACGCCTTCCTCTGCGCCGGCGTCGAATCCATGACCCGGGTACCCATGGGGGGCTTCAGCAACTGCCCCAATCCTGAGCTTATGGAGCACTACCCACAGGCCTATATGCCCATGGGCTTCACTGCTGAGGAGGTGGCCCGCCGCTATGGCGTCAGCCGGCTGGAACAAGAGCAGATGGCCGTTGACTCCCATGCCAGAGCGGCTGCCGCCCGTGACGGGGGGCGCCTGGCGGACGAAATCGTCCCCCTGACAACGCCTGATGGCGAGGTCCGGGAAGATGGTTGCATCAGGCCTGGAACCAACCTGGAGACCCTGGCCGGACTGCCGCCGGCTTTCGAAGGATCGGTCACTGCGGCCACCTCTTCCCCGCTGACCGATGGCAGCGCTGCCGTCCTGGTCTGCACCCGAACCTTTGCGGACCAGTATCACCTGCCCGTACTCGCTCGGATACGAGCTGTTGCGGTGGCCGGCTGCCCGCCGGAGATCATGGGCATGGGCCCCGTGTATGCCACCCGTAAGGTTCTGGAACGCAGCGGTCTCACAATCGATGACATTGACCTGATGGAAATCAACGAAGCGTTTGCCAGCCAGGCCATCGCGTGTCTGCAGGAACTAAACATGCCCCGGGACAGGGTTAACCTTGACGGGGGTGCGCTGGCCCTTGGCCACCCATTGGGCGCCACCGGTGCCCGGATAACGGGCAAGGCGGCCTCGCTGCTGGCGCGTACCGGAGGGTGCTACGCCATTGCCACTCAGTGCGTGGGTGGTGGTCAGGGCGTGGCAACCCTGCTGGAACGGTCTTCCGCCGATGCATAGCTATTGTCGGTGCCCGCCAGGCACTGACCGGCCCCGGCTTTCGGTGTAGCATGTCGGCATCCAGGCCGCGGGCGTACTTAGCCCGCGGCAAACCCGATTCCAGGAGGCTTCCGATGCGTTACTCTCCCGACCAGAAGGAGAAAACCCGCCAACGTATACTTGCCGAAGCTGCCCGGCAATTCCGGGAACAGGGCATCAGCAACACCGGCCTGCAGCCGCTTATGAAGACCCTGGGACTCACCCATGGCGGCTTTTATGCTCACTTCCGGTCAAAGGACGACCTGGTCGAATCGGCCCTCCAGGAAGCGGCCCGTCAAATGGACGAAGAGACCGCCCGGGTCCATGAGACCGCAACACCTCTGGCAACACTGATCACCCGGTATCTTTCCCGCGCCCATCGGGATTCCCCCGGTCAGGGTTGTGCACTACCCACCGTATCAGCAGAACTGGGCCAGCTTGGCCGACCCAGTGAGACCACAGACCGGATTGTGCATGACCGACTGACGCTGATTCAGGGTGGGCTGGAACAGGACAAGCGGGAAGAACGCAGCTTTCTGATCCTGTCAGCCATGGTCGGCGGCCTTATGCTGGCACGGAGTGTCAGCGATACGGCTCTGTCGGAGCGTATCCTCCAGTCCACCCGCGATCAGCTACTGGCGCTGATTGACGGAGAGCTCACCTGAAACCACCTGCGTCAACATGGCCATAGCCGGATACCTGGCGCTATACTGCCATCACAGACGTCTAACGGACCTCTTTAAAAAAGATCAAGGAAACTGCCATGAGCGATCTTGAAACCCGTTTTAATGAGGCGGTGGATTACATACAGAACGGGCGGGGCGACCAGGGCCCCTCCAACGAACAGAAACTGGAATTCTATGCCCTCTACAAGCAGGCTACCGAGGGGGATGTCTCCGGCAAGCGCCCGGGTATGATGGACTTTGTAGGCAGGGCCAAGTTCGATGCCCGGAAGAAGCTCACGGGAATGTCCAGGGAAGACGCCATGCAGCGTTATATCAACCGCCTCGAGGACTTTCGCGGTTGATGGATAAACTGGGCGTGGGTGTGCTGAAGCGTCTGAACAAGCCGTAACCTCAGTATCCCGGCTTTCCTGCAGATGGTTTTTGCGGTATTCAAGCGTTTGTCATATGATGCCGTCACTATAACAACAACAGGGCCGGTAAGCGGCTCGCGAGCCATCAGCAGGAATCACCATGCATCTGACCGAAGCGCTTGAACAGAGCGAACCCGGCCTGTTTCAGCGAGTGCAGGACGCCATCCGCCATCAGCAACTGAATCAGCGCACCCAGCAGACCTATCTTCACTGGATCGCGCGCTTCGTACTCTTCCACCAACCGAAGACCCCGGAGACACTGGAAAGTGCCGACCAGCAGCTCTTCCTACTTTACCTGCAGGACCGCATCCAGGTGTCACGTGCCCGGCTCAACCAGGCACGCCAGGCTCTTATGTTCTTCTACAGCGATGTACTCCACAAACAGGAGTCGGCAGCAGAGCCGGCCTGATACCCCATGCGCGCGAGGTTGATCACGCGCGCCGGTTTCGAGGCGCTGAAAGCCGAGATGGAGCACCTGTGGCGTGTGGAGCGCCCCGAAGTGACTCGCAAGGTAACCTGGGCTGCCAGCTTGGGCGATCGCTCCGAGAACGCGGACTACCAGTACAACAAGAAGCGGCTGCGGGAGATTGACCGCCGCTTCCGCTACCTGGAACGGCGTTCCCGGGAACTGCAGGTGGTCGACTACAGCCCGGAGCAGGAAGGTCGTGTCTTTTTCGGAGCCTGGGTTGAGGTTGAGAACGAAGACGGCATGGCCCGCCGCTTCCGCATCGTAGGCTACGACGAACTGGACCTCGACAAACGCTTTATTTCCATCGACTCCCCCATGGCCCGGGCCCTGCTGAAAAAACAGGTTGACGACGAAGCCCTGGTGCAGACACCGGAAGGACCAGCCACCTGGTACGTCACTGATATCCAGTACGAAAAGCCAGAGCTGGCAGACTGAACCACACCCCAGGTCCAGGCCTCACCGTAATACGGTTTTCATCCGGGCGAAAAAAACCCCGCAAGTTGCGGGGTCAAGGCTAGCGCTGTGCTGGAGGGAGAAGCAGACGGAACCTTCGTGGTCTGCTTCACTACTGCCCTACCTATTATGCACGGGAGCCGTTAACCCGAAGTGGCCGCGCAATGACATTTATTTCAGGCATCATTGCCGCCTTTCCCTGCCGCAACTGGCAGGTTGTATACTTGGCCCGGCGGCCCCATGATGGGACTATCAAGTGCCAGTTACCTCCCTGTTGAGGACAAGCAGACCTATGAACACAGAGAAGCTCACCCAGGCAGCCCTCAAGGGCGTTGACGCTGTAGGCTATCAGCTCGACCGGATGGGCATTACCGATAAGGTGAATCGCCACAATATTGCCGCTTTCCTGATGGCCGAGCAGCACCACCTGGAAGGCGAATGGGAAAGCCTGCAAACCCGTCTCGATCGCTATCGTCGCCAGGCCGGCGATATGCTGGACAGTCTTGAACGGGAAGGTTCGCCGGTGCTACGGCCCGTCGCCGAGCGCATTAACCGGTTTCGCCGCAACGACGACAACAAGTCTCAGACAGAGTAATCTTCGGGCTGCCCGGCCTCTGCAGTGGCTGCCACTGACTTCACGCGACGCTTCTGGGGATTATAGCGGGGCAAGGTAACCCGAACCCGCAATCCGGGGTGACCGGCACCCGGGTGGTGATCAAAGACGCCAATGGTGCCCTGGTGGATCTCGGCCACCGCACTGACCAGGCTCAGCCCCAGACCGTTACCTGGTAATGAGCGGCTCTTGCCAACCCGGTAGAAGCGCTGGAAAATCTGGCCTTTCTCGTCGTCCGGGACACCGATACCACTGTCGGCCACCTCGAAGATCGCTGCCCCGCTCTCTATCACTACCCTCACCACGATTTCCCCTTCCTCGGGGGTATACTTGATGGCGTTATCGATCAGGTTGCTGACCATCTGGAACAGCAGGTCCCGATCGCCTTCCACCGTCACCTCGTCGTCGATGTCCTGGGTAAAGGTCTGGAACTTGTCTTCCGAGACCGCCTCATAGAGTTCACAGGCATCCCGTACCAGCAAGCCGAGAGAAACCGGCCGCAGGTCCGCGGTGGTATTGCCCCGGGTTTCCAGCCGGGCGATCCGAAGCAGGGCATTGAAGGTGGCCAGAAGCTGGTCCGCCTCCGCCACCGCCTTCGCGGCCTGGTCCCGGGCCTCGTCGTTATCCACCAGCATCAGCGTGGTTTCCAGCTGGTTGCGCAGCCGGGTCAGGGGTGTGCGCAGGTCATGGGCGATGCTGTCAGACACATGGCGGATGCCTTCCATGAGGTAAACGATCCGGTCCAGCATCTGGTTGAGGTTTTCGGCGAGCTGGTCAAAATCGTCCTGGGTGCCCCGGGTGGGAATCCGTTGGGACAAATGCCCGTTCATGATCTTGCGCGAAGTGTTGTTGATCACTTCTATACGGCGGGTAGTGCTGCGGCTCATCATGAAGCCGCCCAGCAAGGCCAGGGCCAGGGTGATACCCATGCCCCAGTTGATAGCGGTTTCGATCAGGGCTTTCAGGGTATTGAGGTCATCCACATCACGGCCAACCAGTAATCGCAGGCCGCCCTGCACCTCAAAGATACGGGCCCGGGCCTGCCGTGGCGGACCGGTCCAGCCCAGGCTTTCGTCCAGGGTAAAGTTGATCCAGCTACCTTCCCGGGACTGCGATTCCACCGGCCAGCCGTTCAGGTTACCAGCCAGCTTGAGGTACTCATCGGTGGTAAGCAGGTAAAGCGATTTGGCATTGGGGTCACGGGCCACCCGCTCACGGATGATCGTGATCAGGCCATTAACACCCCGACCCCGGTATTGCTCCGCCAGCCCTGCTATCTCAGCTTCGATGGTTTCATCGGTCTGGGCAGTCATGAAACCGGCGGTACGCCAGTAGATGAACGCCAGCAACAGGAAAACCGAGGTGGCAAACACCACCATGTAGAGCAGGGCCAGCTGGAATGTAGAGGTTCGTAGCTGACTAAGCAGTTTCACGCAGCATGTATCCCGCACCCCTGACTGTCTGGAGCAGCGGGGTATCGAACTCCTTGTCGATCTTTGCCCGTAGACGGCTGATGTGCACATCGATCACGTTGGTCTGGGGGTCGAAGTGGTAATCCCACACTTTCTCCAGCAGCATGGTACGGGTCACCACCTGACCGGCGTTGCGCATCAGGTATTCAAGCAGCCTGAACTCCCGGGGCTGGACATCGATATTCTGGCCGGCGCGCTTGACGGTCCGGGCCAGCAGGTCCATCTCCAGGTCAGCCACCTTCAGAACTGTCTCGGTTTCGGCAGACTGGCGGTTACGGCGCACCAGGGACTCAATTCGGGCCAGCAGTTCAGTAAAGGAGAACGGCTTGGTCAGGTAGTCATCGCCACCACCACGCAGACCCTCAACCCGGTCATCCACATCCCCCAGGGCACTGAGAATCAGCACCGGGACCTGGTTGCCGGTAGCCCGTACCGTCTTGATGATGGACAAGCCGTCCATACCCGGTAACATCCGGTCCACAATCATGATGTCGTAGTCTTCGCTGGCGGCCATCATCATGCCTTCCTTGCCGTCAGCCGCGTGATCCACCACGAAATCGGACTCCTTGAGCCCTTTTACCAGGTAGCTTGCTACGTCCTGATCGTCTTCGATTACCAGTGCTTTCACCGGTCTTCCTCCCGCCTGACTGAGTAACCACTGTACCGCAAGGGAGGCCGGAAAACCCGGGGGTTATGTGTCCGGATGCGGGCCTGTCGGCTGACCGAAGGCCCCGGCTCCCCTTGTTAATGTTTGCCCAGAGTAAGGGCTGTCATGATTGGCTGCCAGTTACGATCCTGTAAGAGGGTGTCGCCAATGACGACGGTCACATTGTGGACCCCTGGACAGCTTTCATCCAGCCCAGCCCATCCTCTGTGCGACCTTTCGGGCGGTATTCCGCACTTACCCAACCTGTGTAACCGGCCTCGTCCAGGGCATTGAAGATAGTCCGGAAATTAATCTCCCCGGTGCCCGGTTCATGACGGCCCGGGTTGTCGGCGAACTGGATATGGCCGATGCGGGGCAGCAGATCCTGCAGGGTCCGGATCAGGTCTCCTTCCATGATCTGCATATGGTAAAGGTCATACTGCAACCGCAGGTTGTCCGCACCTATCTCATCCATGAGCTGCACCACCTTGCCGGAAGTATCCAGCAGAAAGCCCGGCATATCGATCCGGGAATTGATGGCTTCCAGACAAAGAACGATGCCCTCGTCCGCTAGCCGCCGCGCAGCCCAGGCTACATTCTCGCGCAACGTGGCCCAGAGTACTTCCGGCTCGGTACCGGCAGGCGCCAGCCCGGCGAGGCAGTTGAGCTGCCGACAACCCAGGGCCCTGGCATAGCGGATGGCTTCTTCCACGCCCTGACGGAATTCCACCTCCCGCCCGGGCAGGCAGGCGATACCCCGCTCACCCCTGTCCCAGTCACCTGGAGGAAGGTTAAACAGCACCTGGGTGAGGTTATTGTCCTGAAGCTTCTGCGCCAGGAAGGCTTCCGGCCAGGCATAGGGAAAAAGGTACTCCACCCCGGTAAAACCGGCACCCGCGGCAGAGGCGAACCGGTCTTGGAACGGCACTTCGTTGAATAACAGCGTCAGGTTGGCAGCGAATCTGGGCATAGCTCAGTCCTGCCCCTTGCTGTCCTGCCGGAAGCCGCCGAGACGTGCTCCGTTAACGTGCTCAAGTTCCAGCAATAGCCCGCTATGGTCCACATCGGCATGTCCATTGGCCACCAGTGACAGGTAGCTGTTATGGGCTAGCTGCGCCAGCGGCAGGGTCAGGCCCTCGGATCGGGCTTCATCCAGGATCATTCGCAGGTCTTTCAGCTGAATGCGCGCCGGTGCGCCAGGGGCAAAGTCCCGGTCGATCATCCGTTGGCCGTGTTGCTCCAGGATCTTGCTGCCGGCAAAGCCCCCCATCAGGGCTTCCCGCACAGCCACCGGGTCGGCGCCACCCTTAGCCGCCAGTAACAAGGCTTCGGACACTGCGCCAATGGTGATACCGACTATGGCCTGGTTGGCCAGTTTCGCCAGCTGCCCGGCGCCCACCGGCCCAATATGGGTTACCTGGCCCAGGGCTTCAAAAACGGGTCGTACCCTTCCCAGGGTATCGGCCTTGCCGCCCGCCATGATACTGAGAGTGCCGGCTTCCGCGCCGCGCGTACCGCCGGAGACCGGCGCATCCAGGTAGCCGGCGCCCTGTTCAGCAGCCAGCGCGGCATGGCGCCGAGCCAGGGAGGGCTGGACCGAACTCATGTCCACCAGGACCGCATCCGGCCTCAGCGCTGTCATAACGCCCTGCGCTACCAATACCGATTCCACGACATCGCCGTTCTCCAGCATAGTGATTACCACGTCTGCTCCGGCAACGGCTTCAGCCGGGGTAGCAGCTATGGTGGCACTGACTTCAAACGGCTCGCATTTGCGGGCGGTGCGGTTCCAGAGCGTCATGGGAAAGCCGGCGGCCAACAGGTTGTGCACCATAGGCGCACCCATCAGGCCAATACCCAGGAAGGCAATGTGGGGGGCTGCCATCGAATTTTTCTCCCTGCAAACAAAAACGCCACCAGCAGGCAGGCCGGTGGCGTTATCAGATTACGACCAGTGGGTGATCAGGCCGCTTCGGCCATCTTCACCCGGATCTTCTTCATGGCGTTCTTTTCCAGCTGGCGAATACGCTCAGCCGAAACACCGTATTTATCCGCAAGCTCATGCAGTGTGGACTTGCTGTCGGTCAGCCAGCGTTCCCGCAGGATATCCTGGCTGCGTTCGTCCAGGCTCTGCAACGCGTCCATCAGGCGACCGTTGGAGTCCGCGGTCCAGTCGGACTGCTCCAACTGAACCGCAGGGTCACTTCGGCGATCTTCCAGGTAATAGGCCGGCGCCTGGTAGGCGTTGTCGTCATCGTCATCCTGGGGGCCATCGAAGGCGGTGTCCTGCGACGCCAGGCGACCTTCCATCTCACGGACCACGCGGGGCTCAACTCCGAGGTCATTGGCAACCGCATTAAGCTCGTCCTGGTTCAACCAGGCCAGGCGCTTTTTCTGGCTACGCAGGTTAAAGAACAGCTTGCGCTGAGCCTTGGTGGTAGCCACCTTCACAATTCGCCAGTTGCGCAGGATAAACTCGTGAATCTCCGCCTTGATCCAGTGCACGGCAAAGGACACCAGACGCACCCCGTATTCCGGGTTGAAGCGCTTGACCGCCTTCATCAGGCCGACATTACCTTCCTGTATCAGGTCAGCCTGCGCCAGGCCGTAGCCTGAATAGCTGCGGGCAATGTGGATAACAAAACGCAGGTGTGAGAGCACCAGCGTACGCGCCGCTTCGACGTCTCCTTCATAGTGGAGGCGTTCGGCAAGCTTACGTTCCTCGTCTACGGTCAGTACCGGTATCCGACTGGCAGCCTGAATGTAAGACTCCAGATTGGCACCCGGGACGAGACGATCCGCTAACTGTAAACCTGTACCCATTCGTATCCTCCGTACTCGGCAACCCATAAATATAGCAACTCAATTTATGACAGCCAAGTGGCAAATTAGTTCCCGGCCTGCGCATTTTTCCCGGCTTTATCAACACACTAACCAAAAATAACCAGGATCTGCGATCAAGCCGTTATCGTCCAGATAGCACTGCCGCCTACCCTCAACACACCTGCGCGCCCCGTGTTCAGATCATTCCGGGAAACTGTGAATGCACCTAAAATAGGACCCAGCCCCCTGATGCAACCATACGGTGTTTCCCGTACGCCGGATTGAATACGGCAACGCCTTCGCCCATGAAATAAAAAGGTGTATCCACCTGTCACACTAACACAGTAGGCAACAAACCGCGTGAACAACCCGTAACCAAAGTGCAGGTGCTACCCAGCCCCCGCAATCTCACCGGGCTCGATGGCATCCAGGTGTCGCCTTACCGCAAGCCACGCACCTGCCCAACCCATGGCAACAGCAACGACCAGCAGCCCCAGCGCCCCGTCAAGCGGCAGTCCACTCAGGGAAAACTCACTGTTATAGAGCACGGCCAACTCACGTACCGAGCCATTCAGCCACCAGATGGCAAACTGCAGAATCAGCACGGCTACCACGCCACCACCCAGTCCATACCAGGCCCCCGTGTAAAGGAACGGCCGCCGTACAAATGCATCCGTACCACCCACCAGCTTTGCCACCAATATCTCGTCCCGACGATTTTCGATAGCGAGGCGAATGGTATTACCAATAACCAGGATCACCGCTGCGGCCAGCAGGATCGTCAGCACCCACACAGCCCGGGCGATCAGGTCCGTTATGGCTGCCAATCGCTGCAACCAGCCCAGGTCGACCTGAACCCGAGTCACCAGGTCCAGGGATTCCAGTTCCGCCGCCAGCCGATCAACACCCGCAGCAGTGCGAGCATCATCCACCGGCGTCACCAGCAAGGTATGCGGGAGCGGATTTTCATCGAGGTAATCCAGTGCTTCCTCGAGCCCCGAGTTAGCGCGAAACTCCGCCAGCGCCTGATCCCGGTGAATCAGCACCACATCAGCCACATCGTCCCGGCCGGCAAGCTCCCCCTGTAGCTGACCGGCGGACTCGCCGGAAGCCCTGTCCTCCAGGTAGACCGTAATCCGGGCGGCGCTCTCCCACCCGGCGCTGATGCCCTGCAGGCTCGCCAGCAACAACAGCAGGCCCACTGGCAATGCCAGCGCGATCCCCATCACCGCCCACGTCATGGCACTGGCAACCGGGGCTTCCAGTAGTCGGCGTGCACTGTCCCTGGCAACCTTGAGGTGATGGGCGCGGTAGCTGGCCAGCACGGCTCGCAGCGAAGTCCGGTTGCGACCGGCACCCCGGTTGCGTCGATCGGCGGTTTGTCGGGGTTGGCGATTCATGCTCCGCCTCCGGCCATGACGGGCCTCCCTGTGCGCAGCTCACCCCGGGAAAGCGTGAGTCGACGCCGCCCCATGGACTCGATGAGGGCAATATCGTGGGTGGCAATCAGTACCGTGACTCCCACCTGACTGAATTGCTCAAACAGGTGCATGATATCGGCCGACAACTCCGGGTCCAGGTTACCGGTAGGCTCATCCGCCAGCAGCACCGGTGGCTTGTTGACCACTGCCCTGGCTATGCCAACCCGTTGCTGCTCACCGCCAGAGAGCTGCACCGGGTTCATTTTTTCCTTGCTCAGCAGGCCCACCTTGTCCAGCGCTGCCCGTACCCGCCGGCCAATATCGTCGTGGGACACGCCCATGACCTCCAGCGGCATGGCCACGTTATCGAAAACGGTCCGATCGAACAGCAGCTGATGGTTCTGGAAGACAGCGCCAATATGGCGACGAACGTAGGGGATCTGGCGCCGGGGCATGGTATTGAGAAGCTGGCCGCCAACCCGAACCTCACCGGCGGTGGGGCGCTCCATCAGCAGGATCAGTTTGAGCAGGGTACTCTTGCCGGCACCTGAATGCCCCGTAAGGAATGCCAGTTCGCCCCGGTCCAGGTCGAACGACACATGGCGCAGGGCCGTATGATCACTGTCATAACGCTTGGTAACCTGACGGAATTCGATCATGGCGGCCCTGGTCCTTTTCCGGTATTAGCCGGTGTACTAGCCCTGCGGCAGATCAGTCGTCAAACAGGGCATCCACAAAGGTCTCCGGCTCGAACGGCCGCAGATCTTCCACCTGTTCGCCAACACCGATATAGCGGATGGGCAGCCCCAACTGACGGGCAATCGCAAATACGATGCCGCCCTTGGCAGTGCCATCCAGCTTGGTCAGGGTGATACCGCTGACACCCACCGCCTGCTGGAAAACCTGCGCCTGGCTGAGGGCGTTCTGGCCGGTACCGGCATCCAGCACCAGCATCACTTCATGGGGAGCGGAATCATCCAGCTTCTTCATGACACGAACCACTTTTTCCAGCTCGGCCATGAGATTGTCCTTGTTCTGGAGCCGACCTGCTGTGTCGGCAATCACGACATCCACTCCACGAGCCTGCGCAGCCTGGACCGCGTCATAGATAACCGAAGCGCTGTCAGCACCTGTATGCTGCGCGATCACCGGCACGCTGTTACGATCGCCCCAGACCTGTAACTGCTCCACCGCAGCAGCCCGGAAGGTGTCCCCAGCGGCCAGCATGACACTGCGCCCTTCATTCTGGAACTGGCGGGCCAATTTGCCGATGGTGGTCGTCTTGCCAACACCGTTGACGCCCACCATCAGCATCACCCAGGGCTTCTTGCCACTATCAATTACCAGGGGTTCTCGGCTACCGGCGAGCAGGTTACGCAGCTCTTCCTTCAGGGCATCACGCAGCGCAGCACCGTCCTTCAGCTGGCTCCGGTTAAGCTTGTCGGTGAGCGAGTCAATAATTTCAGTGGTGGCCGTGACGCCCACATCGGCCATCAGCAATGTGGTTTCGATTTCCTCCAGTAAGTCCTCATCCACCTTGCTGCCGGGCGAAAACAGGCCGGAGAGGCCTGATCCCAGGCTGGCGCGGGTCTTGCCGAGACCGGACCGGATGCGCTGGAAGACGCTGACCTTTTTCTCGGGCTCGGGCTCGGGCTCGGGCTCGGGCTCGGGCTCGGGCTCGGGCTCGGGCTCGGGCTCGGGCTCGGGCTCGGG
>Ga0098066_1000375_pt1 | contig 13181 bp, 14 predicted proteins | sample 25BtaG_FD_76332 | JGI IMG/M metagenome (GOLD analysis project Ga0098066, IMG submission 76332) | Marine viral communities from Cariaco Basin, Caribbean Sea - 25B_WHOI_OMZ_CsCl | ecosystem: Environmental > Aquatic > Marine > Oceanic | place: Caribbean Sea: Cariaco Basin | collected 2014-11-08
CACTCCCCGGACAATCTCTTTAGCTCACCCTCTAAATTATCTTTCTGAGATGTTAATTCCCTGATAGACTGGTCATGTTCGCTCTTAATTTTCCCTTTCTCTCTATTAGACTTTCTCTGTTCTTTTTCTACATCCTGCCTAATATCCTCTCTTACAATAACAAGAGCATCAATCTCTTTCTTGATCTTACCCTTGTCTTGTAATAGCTGTAAAACAGCCTTTACTTGTTTCTCTATATCTGCCATAATTATCTTCCTGTTAAAATAATTCCTTCCATAACGTTCCTGCTCGCAACGTTGCAATCTTAGCAATGTTTCGTTTGGGTTCAGAATCAAAATACTTACCCTCAAGGGTATTCTTAACTGAGTTTTCAGCTATATTTTTTGCTAATGTCATTTTTCTTACTTAAGAGTTCCGGATTAAATTTTATCTTTTCACCTCTAAGCACCTGCATTTCACTTTGCTCAATTCTCGATACAATCAATGATGTTATTTTCTTGCTTATTAAAGCCTTTCTATCTTCAAGTGATAGCCCTTGCTTTATCTTTAAATCAACATCACAGCCCTCTCTTAACGATAATTCACCATTATAATAACACTCAAACCTTACACTAAAAACATCCTTCTCTCTTAAGTAATCTATCTTAGTTATTTTATAATAATCTATCTTCATGTAAATACACCCCCTATTCCAGTAAGCAAAGACCGTCCTGCCTTAAACTGTGACTGTGTTTTCCTTGCCTTACCAAGTTGTTTTAAAGTTAAACCACGTAAGCTGGCAGTTCTAGCTCTACCCTCTGCTGCACTAGCCTTCTTTGCCCCTATGCTTCTAATATTAGATACATCTGCTTCTATGTCAGTCAAAAAATCTGTTATCTGTAAAAGTGGAGTTCCTGCAAGTTCAATCCCTGATGCTGCGCTTCTTGCCACAACACTTGCTATATCCCTTCTACCCTTCCGCCTCCTTTCTGTTTCTGTTTGCGCTGCTGCTGTACGTTCTTCCGATGCCCTTGTTAATTCCTCAGTCGCAGCCGGTTCTGTAAAACCTGCCTCAATATCTGCCTGGCGTCCTTGTGCTTCTCCTGCTTGCAAGGCTCCTAGTACACCTAAACCTGTACCTGCCACGGCAGCCGCAGTACCTACGCTTGGAAGAGCAGAACCTACTGCTATAGCAGCATTGCCCACTGCTGCTTGTGTTGCTACTGATGCGCCTAACTTCCCTGCCGTTGCTGCCAACAATGAAGGTATAAAACTCATTATAATATCCTCGCATAAAGGTAATAGTTATTACCGCTCATATCATATTTCCTCATCAATCCTTCTTCCTCGAACCCGATTCTCTCTGCCCATTTTCTACTGACTTCGTGACCTTCCATGATAGTTGTCTCCACACGATGCAAGCCAAACACTTTAATACCTTCATCTATTACCCCCAAACACGCCTTATGAAAAAATACTTTATATTCTTTTGCTAAATCCGATGTAAGCACCCATCCAAAACCTACCTTTGGATTACCCACACATACACCACCAATCATTATAACTTTATCACCAACAATGCCTGAAAAGGCTATCCCACTATCAATATAAACCTGTAACTGCTCTTTACTGTTAACAACTGAATTAAACCCCATTAAATCATAATCACGAAAGTCTAACTTGTCTAAATGTTCCCATTCAAAGTTGACAAGTTTAGGATTCAATTTACACTCAATTCTCCAAAAAACCCTAATACTGTAATAGGTAATGCTGACTCCTGCTTTATGTTAATCCTACCCTCTCTTGCCACATCCTCTAATAACTCTATAGATTCCTGTATAACGTCACCTGTAAAAAGAGGAGGCGACTCATCCATTAAATCACCCTCGCTGTCAGTTATCCTCATTTCCATTGGAATCGTATCATTTATAGTTCCATTTAAACTATCAACCAGCCTGACAACAAGCCTTGCCCATGATACATTTTTACCCTGAATAGTCTCACCACCTAACCCTGCTATGTCTGGCCTTACTGTAGTCGCCTGTGGAGTAAACGGCAAACCTACCTCTGCTTCTGTTGAGGCAAAGTTAAGCGTTATCTGCCCACCTGATACAGTATGAGAGCCATCTAATGCGCCACCTGATAACGCATGTACAGTTTCACCTTCAAGATGATCTAAACCGGTTATCGTAGTAGTAGGCACTCCTGAATAAACAACAGCACTATCAGTCGTCAGCCTATCCCACTTCCATAGACTTGAACCATCATGCGCCATTTCATCAAAATACTCTACATTCCTCACCGTAGAACCATTTACAGTCCTCTTTACAATAACCCATGTCTGGTCTATCCCACTTATCGGTATAGTATCTACACTCTCAAATAATCCGGATGCACCAGTTGTATGCCTATGCCAACCTATTAATTGATGCTCTCTTAAATAAGTAAGCCCTGCCAACTCACCGTCACTTCTAACACACCATACAATAGAATACGGCTCTTTCTGATAAGACATCTCTGTAAAGCCATCACCGCTTATATGCTCTGCTAATACAGTCAAATCCGTAACATTAAACTTATCTATATTAAAAGAGAATATAAACTCATTAAGCTTCTTCCCTGCACGCTCTATAAAGAGCGTCACACCCCTTACATTAACAGGCTGTATGTCTTTACTACCTTCCTCTGTTTGAGGGACTATATCGCCACTTGAAGGCGTTAGAGGGCTAGTAGGACTTGCACCTGCTAATAACTCTGCACCAAGTGTACCTATGATTAAATCTCTAAAAGAAGAGAGCCATAATATAGGGTCTCTAGTGGCAATTGTCTTGTCTATCGAATCATCATCACTTACCCCTGCATTGAAGTCCTCAAAGTTAAAAAATGACGATCTCCATATTGTTCTTGGTTGCTGAGTTGTACCTGCAAACCATAATCCCTGTCCATGAAATGCAATTGCATTTGGAAAGCCATTATCTGTACTCCATGAATTATCATTAAGAGTCCATAGCCCTGATTCAACAGCAGTAGTATTATCAAGAACATGTTTAACAATACCGTTCATTACAGTTGACGAACCAAAGTTGTTTAATTCAATATATCCATTACTCATCTTTACAAACTTACCAACATCAGTACTTCGCCAACCAGCAGTATCAAGAGTCAACGCCACACTACCACCTACTGGCCCTTGCTTATCAGGTGTTATCTTCGCAGACGGACTACCAAACATTGTCCAGCCTCCAGATGCAATAACATCAGTACTTGGAAAATCAGAAGTAATATCTGCTATTACCTTACTTGTACCATCTATCGTCTTTATAGTAGCAATCGCACCTCCTGACAATATTTCTTTATCCACATCAGCAGCAAGGAATATCCCTGTACCCTTTTGAAGTTCTACGTCATCAACATCCGTATCATTGTTGTTTCCGTTTATAAACTGTATAAATGAAGATGTACCGCTTGAAGTATATGACACTGTATGTGTACCTACTGCAAATGTAGCAGTTCCTACAATATCAAAGCCTCCGGTAGTAGATCCTATAGCCACATCAAGAGAAGTACCTGTTATTGAAAACTTGAGTATGTATTCAGTTGCATTTACAACTGTAACATTTTGCTCACCTATAGACTTTCCCGAACCCCCATTATTAAGCAACATCTTACTACCGCTTGCCGTAGGAGCAGAACCGGTACCATTATCCAGATCCCAACCTGTCAGGTCAGTATCAAAAGTTCCATTAGTTACAAGCTCTGTTCCATCTACACTAATAAAATCAATATCATTACCTGTTACATTAGTAGGAGTAAGTGGCTGTGCTAAATCCTGTGCTTTTCTAAATGAAGGGGGGGGGTTGCCTGGCACAACAGATAATGTCCAATTAGTGTCACTGATACGAGACAACTTCCTAATCGAATTTCTTCCATCTACCAAATACATCACATCATTTGACTGTGCAAACTTAATATTCGGAAGATCAGAAGTCAGATATGGAGTTGATATCTCTACAGGACTACCACCACTTGAAAGCTGTGCGCCATCCTTATAAAACCTTATATACTGATTACCAAACTCAAGCATATAGACATCAGTAATGTTGAAGACAAAACGAATTAAACGAGACTTAACAGTACTATCCTTAGTCTCAGCAACATACCTTAACCCACTTCTTGACTGAATACCACCTTGAGGCAAAAGAACAAAGTTCTCAAGCAACTCAAGCCCATTAGAATATTTAGCAAAATCCACCCTTGCCATCATCTTCGGACTTAACTCACCGGCAGAAAACGATGTTATTCTTTTCTGAACCACTGCGCCATGACAAACGCTAGAACAACACAGTATAAATATAAGTAATAAAACTCGCTTCATTTATGCTCCTGTCTGGAATCGTACATCACTAAGTTCAGTGCTTTCAAACTCTTCTGGTGTTCCTTCCTGCCCATCAGCAGCTTTAGCCTTAAGAAGTGCTATTTCATGTAAATCAAATAACGCCACTTTAGCAGCAGCATCTTTCTTAAGAGGCAATACCGCACGAGAAGCAAGGAGAGTTACAAATGCAGCTATGAAGCCAGGTGAGAATTGAGCAGGGTCAGTTATCCTTGCAATATACTTGAGATTTACAGCAGAAATGTTAGTAAACAATTTCCTTCCCTCAATCTTAAAATTCTCCTCAGAGTTATACATCTCTACTGCTCTAAGGCAAAAAGGATTTGTTGGAAGAATAAACGCATAAGCAAATTCAAATAAAGGAGTAGGCGCACTAGACAGCGCCTGCCTTTCCATTGCAAAATTCCACTGATACTGAGAAAGCAACTCATCTCTTGTCTGCTCATATATCTCATTCATTACATTTGCAGACTTACTTTGCCCACTTAAACTACTTATAGTCTCAACGCCAACCTCGATTAACGCCATATTTGCAATTCTTGTATCTGATATAGCCATAGTATTATGTTGGAAGTTGTTTAAAGGTACAACTCCCAAAACCTCTCTTCATCAATCACTAGGGGGTGAGCAATGAAGTATCTTAGCTACCAGTTGAACAATACACTACTTCAACAGAAACAATAGAACCTGCTGTCGGAGTAGTTATTGTAGTAAGAGTCAGGTCAACCGTATCAGATGTAGTACTCGTACCTGTCACATTATGGTCATACCTTGTCTCTGTACCAACTGCTTCATTAAACGTAATACGCTTATCATAAGCAGAGCTAGCCACGTTCATACCAAGAGCAGAACAATACCGGTCAGGGTCATCTGCATCTCCTACCTCTACAACGGCAACAGCAGCCATGCTATCAAAATTAACCGTACTCATTTCCCGCAGTACAATAGAACCTTTCGGGAGCCTGACCATTTCAATGATATCAGCACTAGCTTCACTACCAGTAAAAGTATAACTAGCCCTTTTCCTTTTTATAGTAGCTCCGTCAAGATTAGGATTGTTCTTTACAATCGGATTAGCATTACGATTTGTTTCCAAATCAGATCGCAATGTAGCCGCTTGAGAACTAACCGCAACAAACATGACCGCTACGGCAGCCAATAAAAAATGTTTGATTCTCATAAAAACCTCCTACTCAAAATGTTAACTGTTTTAATACCTTAATGTTTATGAAAGACTAAACGTTTAAGTTTCCTTACGTTTCGTCACACGCAATTTCTACTACGCCTTCTTCTTCGACTCTGCCTGCACCCATATCAGATTCAGCGAATACTCTTGTACTAAACCTGAATGCAGGGTCTTTAGCAACTTCCAAATCCATCTCTTCGCCTATTCCCAATCCAACTGCATTAGCTCTCATAGCAATAACCTGCCTATCACTATTAGCATCTGTATTTAACTGGTTAGTAAGAATGAACCTAAAGCCAAGATATTCTTTAAGCTCACCACGAGATAACGCTCTCATAGCATTAAAATCAGTTGAACCTATCTTATCATCAGGCATTAAATCTCTGTTTAGCTGTCTGGAATGAAGAAGAATGATTCTCTGTACACCTTGCTCTTCGGCATCATCAGGGTAATTAGCATCAAATATTTCTTTAGCTCTTAACAATTTGTCCATGTTAAGCCCGACATCAGAACCACCACCACCAACTTGAACACCAACTTTCTGTGATGCTGGAAGTGCAACTGTAGTACTGCCGGTTTCATCACTTAAAGCATTACCTGTAGCTGCATCAATAACATGCTTATTAAACCTTCTATTTACCGCCCAGGCTGCTGTCTGAGTGTAAGCAGAAAGAATATCAATCTTAACACGCCTCTGGTCAGCCTTGTCTATCAAGTCTCCCCAATCAGACGTAATCAGATTAACACGCCTTCTTGAATGTGGCGTATCTCTCTGTGGTGAAGCTGCGTGCCTCGTACTAACATCAACCATGTCACTAGAGCCTACTCTTTCAAAAAAAGTAGAGTTTCCAACAACATGCTCTTGAAGCTGTATAAACGGTTTGATGCTAAGTCTCTTCTGTGCAAGGAAAATCACATCAGATTTAAACTTTTGCACCCTCGATACTGTAATTTCGTGCGACATATTAGTCCTCCCGATAAAAGTTAAAATCAAGTTCCACAACTTTTCCGGAAAGTAATCTATCACCCCTACTCAAGGCTTTCCTTGTAGTTACGCTACCAAGCGTGCAATATTATTGCAATATACTCAGGCTCTCGAAAGAGTAATCTGAGAGTTAATCTTTTAAGCTACTGCCTTTGTTCCATGAATTATGTCAAACAATTTCTGCTGTTCTTCGTGTACCTTTGCATGGTCTGGATGACCAACATCTTCATAAGCCTTAGCAAAATCTGTATTCATTAAGTTTTCTGCTACTTTCTTCTGTGCTTCTTCCTTTGCAATTACACTACTTGCAATCGGATCACCTTGACCAACAGAATTCTTTTCTATAAGCCCCGCTCCAATTTCATGCACAAACCTTGCAAATGAGGCATTATTACCAAGTTCAGTCTCATTAAAGAGATTTGCAAGCCCCTCATCACCAAACTTTTCAATAATAGCTTTTACCTCTGCCTTGTTTCCTTCATGCTTATCACCCCACTCAGCCTTTAAAGCCTCATCAGCAGCTTCCGCAGCTTTTAGGTTTTCAGCAAGTACACCCTTCTGCATCTCACTCTGCATTGCCAAAAGAGTGTTTACCTGTGTGTTATTAAGCCTTAACTCTTTTGCAATATTAAGAAATGTAGCTTCCTGCGCTTCTGAATACTCAAGACCATCTACCTTTCCAGGTCTTATAACTTCGTACTTACCATCCGCACCAGGCCAACCAAGTTTAGAGTAAGCACTATCTCTAGCAGTAGGGTCATCACTATTAGTAGGAATAGAATCAAGAAACTCTTCAACCTTTTGCCCTACCATACGCTTATTGTCTACTGCCATTTTCGCAATAGTACCTATATCTTTAGCTTCTTTAATTATTGTCTCGTTACGCACTTCCTCAGGCAATGAATCCCTAAACAAATTCATATCAACTTCAAATGCCTGTATGTCTCCTTCTACTACAGGTTCTTCACTCATATTACTGCCCCCCTATTTAAAAATTAAATACAATCTGCCTTGTAAACCACATCTGCTGCATGCTCTTTACTCACACATTTCATCTTGTCTACTATATGCTGTGTAACCATTCTTGCCCCTGCGTGCATTTCAAGTGTCAAACCACAACTGGGATACCACGCACAATCAAACATCTTTCTTAAATCAGCCAATACCTCAATGCCACCTGGCGTTGCAAACGTCTGTAAATAAATAATTGCTATCTCTTCTGGCTCTTTCTCCTTACCCTTACTCATCTCCACCCCCTAGATTAACCCCTAATTTACCTGCCGCATCTGCGGCTAACTTTGCATCTTCTCTCTCTTGAAACTCTTGTGCCTCTTGCGCCCTTTGTTCTCTTATCTCATCCCTGGCATCAGGTAATGTTATAAGCTTCTCAGGTACACCCTTGCCTCTTGCATTTTCAACTACCCACTCATCCTCATTAAGATTATCAAGTACTTGCGGTCTTTGTGCCTGAGCAGCGTATTCTGCTGTTTCCCTTATCCATTCGGCTGTAGATTGTGCATCTTTAAGTTTCTGCGACCTTGCAAGCGGCCCGATAAACTCAAGCTTAATATTACCAACAATATTCCTCAAACTCTCTTTAGTGACCGGTATATCATCAAATGCACCGCCTCTATTCATAATGCCAAATGCTCTATTAATCCTAGGACTGAATATCTCTACTTCCTGACGACCTAGCACCGGCCCCATCATCCTCTCCATAAGTTCAAAGATAATGGTAGACTCTGTTGCTGTCATCTGAGCCTGCTTCTGCATTTGAAGTTGATTAGTAAAAAATGCTTTCTCTATCTTATCAAAATGCTTATCAAGAGATAACTGACTTGAAGATGTGTCTTTATTGCTAACAAGCGGTCTAACAGCTTCAATCATTGCACGTGGTACTGCATTTTGCTTACCTGCCCTCAAATCAAGCCTCGGCATACCCTCTGGAGTTAAAAGAGGCGGGTCAATGTCTTTCGGCCATCTTGCCAGTATAAGCTCTATCGCCTTATTAACAACACGTACATCAGGCAATACCTTATGCCCTATACCATATCCCCAAGGGTCATTAGCTGTATGCGCCCATCTCGGCACTGTACACGGCCACTCATGGTAACCCCTGTCATCCTGAACATACTCTTTGTCCTTATCACATATAATAAAATTAGTATATTCAAGCCTGGCATTAATCTTTTTATTAGTATTGCTTCTCGGTTTTATCACATGATAGAACAAAAACGATTTATCTCCATTGCCATCTCTGATAGCTTCCTTAATACTCTTTGTTATCCTGTCACCCCATTCTTGCTTTGCCTGCCTGGCAGTAAACTTAAACTTCCTGATAACAGTATCAACAAGGCTCTTAGAGTTCTCAGCAATAACGTAATCCTGAATGAAGTAATTCTTAAATACTAACTCTTCAAATGGTTTGGAATCATCCAAACTCTCTTGTATAGTAAGAGCCGTTCCAAATGAAGTCAGATCAAGAAACTCTTCATGTGCCTGAATACGATGATTACTCTCATTAAAAGCCTCAAGCATCCTTCGTGATATTTCGTCTGTTATCTTCTTTATCTCTTCAAACGAATCCACTTCGGGGTCTTTAGCTTTAATGTCAAACCAAGGAATTGCTGTAGATGTGAGTGTTCCGGATAGAAATGATGCAAGTAAGTCGTGTGCATTAGGAGCAGTGGAATCATATTGCTTCCTAACCTTCTCCTGCCCTTTTGAACGCAAGAAAATAATATCGCTTTTACGTGGAATAATATAATCTGCAATATCCTGCCATGCGTTCATATTATTACGCCTGTCACTGTCAAGCTTTCTAAACCGTTTTATATCCTGTTCTGCTTCGTTTTCATTTGCCATAATTTTGTGTGTACGAGCACTTGTCTAAAAGTTACGCTCCTAATAAAGTTTTACCGTTTACGTTCGCTCCACCTGCTATTCCAAGTGGTGAGCCTGATAGTACAGTAGATGCAGCACCACCTCTACGCTTAATCCTGCGCTTTGTCTCTGCTGCCTGTGCAAATTTCTGCTCTTCTGCCTTCTTAGCTTCTGCTGCTTCTTTTGCTTGTTGTGCAGCAAGTTTCTCAGCAGCAATACGTTTAGCCTCTGCCGCTGCCTTCGCTGCTGCCGCCTCCGCAGCCCTGTCTCTTTGTGGTTTAAAAATTCTACTAACAAAACCCATAGCTCATTACTCCTCTTAATCAATCTCTGCGGAATAGCCGATTGTACTATTTACCACCGGTCTCCACTTAGTTCTCATTGGCTCTGCATGTCTTAACATCATTATCCCATATCTCATAGCATCCATTATATCATCATTAAATTTAACCACTTTTGAGTCCTTAGTATGATAAGTGCCTTTTTCCTCAAACCACTTACTCAAATGGCTAAATACTTTTAGTCTTCCCTCAGACATTCTGTTATATATACTAAGTAACCCTGCATTTACAGAGTTACCACCTTCGCCTTCTTTCTGATCATCAGCAGGTGGGTTAGTAGCATGAGTCCAATACATATTACACTCATAATTCTCTCTATACTCTTGCGCAACGCCTATACCAGACTTCCTGTCTGCCTTATGTGCATCGTGAGGCCACATTACAGGAACGTATCTTTTCTTTCCTGCCTTGAGTGCCATTGCGTGAATGGCAGGCTCTCTTGCCTCTTCCTTGTACACATCTGTAATATAGACGACATCATTATCAGAGTCATAAGCAATCCAAACCATAGCGGTAGGATGATTCCAACCGCCAAAATCCATGCCACACACCTGTTTAAAGTGATCCGGTATTTTGAACATTTCACATGAAATAGCCTCATCTGGTATCGGATACACAACTCCTGTTCCTATAACCGGTATTCCCTTACTTCTCATATCCCTCTCGTGAGCAGGGATATTAGCCAATATCATTTTCCGCTTCTCAGGTGTTAAATGCGGACAATCATCCCACGTAGCAGTAATATATGCCTGATGGTCCTCGATGTCATTCCTGAACTTCATCATAAGCTCAGTCAGACCATTCTCAGGTGTACAAGTTATATACACAATAGCACCATCTACAGCAACACCACGAACCACACATGAAGAATATATGTCCATGCCCGGCTCTTCGTCAAGATGTATTACATGAACACCTTCTGCAAAAAACGCCTTCTTTTTCTGCTCATAAGCAAGTAAAACACAAGTAGACCAACCACCACTGACATGCTTAACCTTAACACTCTCAAAAGCACCTGACACTTGATATTTAGATACAACTTTATTCCTATCAAGGCAATCTGCCGGAATAATCCCTGTTCCAAAAGCATCAGCATCTAAAGGGTCCCCAAATAAATATTTCTGTAATGAGTTACGTACCTTCTGACTCGTACTGCCACATGCCCATAACAAAACAGGATGGTCAAACCTTGCACCTTCCCACCAATCAGGATAACGCCCTGTAAGATGAAAAGCATCCTCATGTACACCACACCACGATTTACCCTGCTGATTACCGGTAGACAACATCCTAGTGTGCTTATACGCGCCTACATCGTGAAACTTCTTCTGCCAACCCCAATTAGCCGAACCTGTATTATGCTCAGGTAACAATCCATAAGGACAATAATCAGAAAGCTTATTTCTGTCTCTTAAATCGCTTATCTCATCAAGCGTATCTACAAGTTCTTCAAGCTCACTTACCATTTACTTTTTCTTAGATCTGCTATTGTGACGCGTACACCCTTTACCTGCACCATCTACCATCGGGTAAGGGTCAACCTGGTCATCCCTTTTAACCATTACAGGTGGATTAAGATGGCAATGCCCTCTATTGCCCTCTGCATCTATATATGCTTCACAGGTGCTACAAGTATGCTTATCTGTCGTCAACTTCATTTACTCTCTCCTTACAATAAAAGTTTTGCCAGTCTTTCTTTAATAGCTGGCTTAAACGGATGCAATTCAATTGCTTTCCGGTAATTCGCTACGGCATCCTCATGCACACCACCTACATGATACGTTTGCGCTGCTGTATAATAAGCTCTGTAATGCTCAGGAAACAATCTCTGTATATCAATTGCTATGGCAAGCGACTCTCTGAGCAATGTATTATCTCGCTCATCAGCAGCTACCTTCAACACAACACCATTCAGGATGTCCCTGTAATTTAAGCAATAAGGGTTATACTTTAAAGCTTCCCTGAGTATCGGCATCGCCTCTTTGTACTGATTACGCTCTATATTACGCCTGGCAATACAAAAATACTGCTCTGCCCTATACCTGCTCGCATTAAAACCACACAATACAATCAGAAACAAGATAAACACTACAAGTACAGGCTTATTCCACTTTATACAGAAATACACCTTACTCTTACTACCACAAAGTACTACCGATAAACCTATAAGTACCCAAAACAACATTATTATCGGTATATGCCCAAAATTAAACAAATTCTGGACAGTATAAGCTATTACCCCTGAGACAACGCCTACCAATAAGCTTTTATCCCCAGGAACACAAGAACGAATAGCATTATATGCCATATAAGAGTAACTAACCACCAACCACAAACAAACCGCTAATCCCACCAAACCAATCGAAACAGCTATACCAAGAACATTATTATGAATCCTGTTCTCATTTTCAAATAATACATCGTCAGGCCCCTCATAATACCTCGGATATATCATTCCAAGGGTATCTGAGCCTATGCCCAAAATAGGATAATCAGCTACAATCCTCAGCGCTGTCTTATATTGCAAGTACCGGTTAAGAATAGTACCACTTAATACCTTACCCGAATCACCTACTATGTCCTTATTACAGACATCATCACTAAACCTCGCTACAACCGAACTATCCTTGCTTATATTAAAATAACCAGTCACACCTAAAAATAGAGCAACTACCAATATAAGCTTTAACCTCTGCCGCCTTACTATAATAAAGAAAAACGACAATGACACTACAAGCGCAACAAAAGAAGCCCTCGTCTTAGTACAGTAAAAAGCATATAAGAGCAATACAAAGATCAACCCATAACAAACCAACCTAATCCGCCCTACACCCGAAAACACCCTACTCAAGACAAGCGGTATGGACATAGCAAGAAAAGCACCAAAGAACCCAGGGTGACCAAACGTAGACGATACCCTCAACCCATGACCAAAATCAGTATTCCACTTATATATATCAAGCCCTAACGACTGAAACACCCCACACACAGCAGATACCACAGCCGTAAATATAATAGCACTTACTACCAAACCCACCCTTTTCCTGTCAATAAACCTCACCACAAGAAAAAAAAGCAAAGCATACACCACTGCACTTAACAAACCACCATACCGCTTATGAGTCCCAACAACACTCATATACGGACACACAGAAAACACAGTAGATAAACCAATTACTCCCAACAAAGCAATGACCGGCACACCCAACTGAGGCAACCGAAACTCAAATCCACAATCACCACTCCATATAATACCAAATAACCACAACCCTACAGCTAAAAACACCAATAAATACAATAACGACACCTTACTCAAATCAAACGAACTAAACAAACTATTATCAAAGTACAAAGGCACCGATACAACAATAACCAACAAAATAACCACTATAACCCTGTTTATCAACCCACCCC
>Ga0098066_1000384_pt1 | contig 12945 bp, 12 predicted proteins | sample 25BtaG_FD_76332 | JGI IMG/M metagenome (GOLD analysis project Ga0098066, IMG submission 76332) | Marine viral communities from Cariaco Basin, Caribbean Sea - 25B_WHOI_OMZ_CsCl | ecosystem: Environmental > Aquatic > Marine > Oceanic | place: Caribbean Sea: Cariaco Basin | collected 2014-11-08
GAAACGAGCGCGCAGGGCATCACGAGAGCCCGCGGCGCGAATGGTGCCACCGGCGATGATGACGAGGTCATCACAGAGACGTTCGACGACATCGAGCTGGTGCGACGAGAACAAGATCGCCTTACCCTCGGCCGCCCGCTGCTGCAGTACAGCAGCCACCACATCGACGGCCATCGGGTCGAGGCCCGAGAACGGCTCATCAAGAATGAGCACCTCGGGGTCGTGCACGAGGGCGGCGGCAATCTGAGCACGCTGCTGGTTACCCAGTGACAGTGACTCAATCGTTGAATCGAGGCGTTCGCCTAGGCCCAGTTCGGTGAGCAACGCGGTCGCGCGCTCGGTAGCATCCGCTTTGGCAAAGCCATGCAGTCGCGCCAGGTACACGACCTGCTCAAGCACCTTCATCTTGGGGTACAGCCCGCGCTCCTCAGGCATGTAACCGAAGCGGCGGCGGTCGGTCGAGGTGACCTCGCTGTTGCCGATCGACACCGAGCCCGCGTCGGAGCTGAGTACGCCCAGAATGATGCGCATGGTCGTGGTTTTGCCCGCGCCGTTGCCGCCGACAAACCCGGTGAGGCGCCCGGGAGCGACGTCGAACGTGATGTCGTCGAGCACGCGGTGGGTGCCGTAATTCTTGGTGACTCCGGAGAGTGAGAGAAGCCCTTGTGTCATACCTCTACGCTACGAAGCGCGGGTTGGCCAGGCATCCCCCCTGAGGCGGATATTGCCTCCCCCTCCCTTTCGAGTCGCGAAAATGACCCTATTTTCGTGCAAAACACCGCAAACTGAGCGACTCGAAACGGCTAGTGGCGGCGAGTGCGGCGAGGGAGGGCTAGGGCGGCTAGGGGCGCCCCAGGTGCAGCACGCCGCGCACGACGAGGCCGGCGACGAGCGCCCAGAAGGCGGCACTGATTCCGAGAATTGCTACGCCGGATGCTGCGACCAGAAAAGTCACGACGGCCGCGATGCGCTCGCCGGGGTCATCGATCGCCTGTTGCACCGACGAGCCGAAAGCGGCAAACAGAGCCAGGCCGGCCACTGCCGGGATCACGGCCGCCGGAGCAAGAAGCACCAGGGCCGCGAACGCGGCGGAGCATCCACCCAACAGCACATAAAAGATGCCCGTTGATGCTCCCGCAACCCAGCGTCTGTTCGGGTCTGGGTCAGCCTCGGGAGCAGCGGCGAGCGCCGCGCTGATCGCCGCAAGGTTGATGGCATGCCCGCCCGCCGCGGCGCCGGCGGCGGTGCCGAGCCCGGTGACTAACATTGCCGGTCGCCACGGCACCTCGTACCCGTAACTGCGCATGATCGCGATGCCGGGAACATTCTGCGAAGCCATCGTGACGATAAACAGTGGGAGTGCGATTCCGACGATCGCGCCGATGGTGAAGGTCGGAGCGGTCCACTCGATGTGCGGCAGCAGCAGCGAGGCCTCGACCTTGGCGCTCGATGTGACGACGCCCACCACGACGACCACCGTTGCCGCGACGAACGCCAGCGGCACCGCCCAGCGTGGTGCAAAGCGCGCAAAGATGAGCCAGGTGAGCACTACCGGCACGACTCCCCACGGGTTCGCGACAAAACCGGTGATCGGTGCGAGACACAGCGGCAGAAGTACTCCGGCGAGCATGGCCTGAGCGATCGACGCCGGAATCGAGGCGATCAGCGCGCCGATCTGTGGCACAAGTGCGGTGAGTAAAACGAGCGCGGCAACGACGAAGAAGGCGCCGACGGCTGCCGACCATCCGCCTTCGATCGCTCCGGTCGCGGCAAGCAGAGCAGCGCCGGGAGTCGACCACGCAACCGTGATGGGCATGCGGTATCGCACCGCAAGAATGATGCATGAAAGGCCCATGGTCACGCTGAGCACGAGCAGTCCACTGGCAGCCTGACCCGGAGTCGCCCCCACGGCCGCCAGCCCGGTGAGCACGACAGCGAACGAGCTCGTAAAGCCGACCAGCGCTGTGACCAGCCCCGCCATGATGGGCCGAGAAAGACCTGCGTGAGCAAGGGTGGGAGCGTGAGTCATCGATACCTCAGAGTTGGGATGCCCTGAGGTTAGCAACCTCTCCCCGGTTTCGAGTCGCGAAAATGACCCGATTTCGGCCAAAAACACCGCAAACTCAGCGACTCGAAACGAGTTTTGCATTCAGGGGAATAGACTCACCGGGCGAAGGCGTTGCATCTCGCGACACCACAACGGTCGGTGCATAGCGCGCCGACTGTCTCAGAGAACTAAAAGGAACCCACGTGACTCGCACTATCGGCTACATCGTTGGCAGCATCTCTTCGACTTCGATCAACCGCAGCTTGGCCAAGGCGCTAACCAAGCTCGCCCCCGAGGGCACTGAGCTCGTCGAGATTCCGATCAAAGACCTGGGTTTTTACTCGCCCGACCACGACGCCGATTACCCGCAGGTTGCCCGCGACTTCAAGCAGGCCATTGCCGACGTCGACGGCGTGATCATCATCACCCCCGAGTACAGCCGTTCGGTGCCTGGCGTGCTCAAGAACGCTCTTGACTGGTCGGCACGCCCCTGGGGTCAGGCATCGTTTGACGACAAGCCCGTCGCAATCATCGGCGCATCGATTGGTGGCATCGCCACTGCGGCTGCGCAGCAGCACCTGCGTGCCATTCTCGGCCACTACAACGCCGTAACCATGGGGCAGCCCGAAGGCCTCATTCACATCACACCCGGTCTCATCACCGAAGACGGCGAAGTGACTGTCGAGAGCACCGCGGCATTCTTGTCATCGTGGTTGCAGGCATTTGATCGCCACGTCTCGCGCGCGCAGGCAGCACTGCAGCTCGTCTGACTCAGATCGCCAGTGAAACGGCGGATGCTACGAAGACTAGTTTCTTCGTAGCATCCGCCGTTTTGGTTCAGGTAAGGCCGTGGCGGTGAGCCAGCACGACCGCCTGCACACGATCGCGGGCCCCAAGTTTTTGCAGAATGCGCGAGACATGCGTTTTTACCGTGGCCTCGCCGATGAACAGGCGCGTGGCGATCTCGGCATTGCTGAGCGCTTCGGCCACGAGGCGCAACACTTCGGTCTCGCGCTCGGTTAGGGGTTCAGAAAGCGGCGAAGCGGGTGGTGAAGATAGCGGCGAAGCGGGTGGCGAGCCCGCCGAGGCGCCGTCGTGCGTCGACCCACTGCCCGACCCACTGCCCGAAACCGCGCCGGGCGCCTGCCGAGCAAATCGCTGCACCACGCGACGCGTGACCTCGGGGGCGAGCATGCCATCGCCAGCCGAGAGTACCCGCACCGCGGTGACGAGGTCTTCGGGGCCCGCATTTTTCAGCAGAAAACCGCTCGCGCCGGCGTCGAGCGCGGCGAACAGATAGTCGTCGCGATCAAAGGTGGTCACGATCGCAATCGCCGCCGTGATCGTCGGGTCGGCGACAATCTGTCGGGTCGCTTCGATGCCATCCATGCCTGGCATCTGTACATCCATGGTGATCACATCGGGGTGAAGAGAGGATGCCGCGGCGATCGCTTCGGCTCCCGTCGCGGCCTCTGCGACCACCGTGATGTCGGGTTGTGACTCGAGGATCGTGCGAAACCCGGCGCGCAGCATCGCGTGGTCATCCACGATCAGCACGCGAATAGCGGGGGTGCTCACGAGAGACTTTCTGGGCGTGAGAGTGGCGTGAACGTAGCATCGGCCACTTCTTCGCCGCTGATCGGCACCTGCGCCCGCACCCGAAATCCACCGCTCTCGCGGGGTGTCAGCTCGATCGTGCCGCCTGAGGAAAACGCGCGCTCGCGCATGCCCACCAACCCCAGGCCCGGGCGCACGACCGCGACGGGGCGCCCGGTATTCACCACCTCTAGCTCAACGAACTTTTCGTCGAAGCGCACGCGCACATCAGCGGTCGCGTATGGGCCCGCATGGCGGCGGGCATTTGTGAGTGACTCTTGCGCGATGCGGTACAGATTGACCGCCACGAGCGACGGCACCGACACCGGGTCGCCCACCACCGTCAAGCTGGTCGTTAGGCCCGCTTGCTCTGATGCGGCGACCAGGGCGGGCAAGTCATCAAGACTCAGCGTTGATGAACCATCTTCGCTGTCGTTCTCTGGGGTACGCAGGGTTTCGAGCAGCTGACGCAGATCACGAATCGCGTCGCGCGATGATTCTTCGATACCGCCGAGAAGACGCCGTGCCTCTTCAGGGCTGTGCTCAAGCACCATGCGCGCGGCGCCGGCCTGCACGCCCATCACCGACACGTGATGGGCGACAACATCGTGTAATTCGCGGGCGATGCGCACGCGATCGAGGGCGACCGCTTGGGCTGCGGTGAGTTCTCGTTCGCGCTCAAGGTCGGCGGTGCGCTGTTGCAACACCGCGCTCTGTTGGGCGGCATTCCAGGTGCGGTTGCCGAAGTAATACGCACCGCCAAAATAGAGCACGTTGATCATCACGTTGATGAGCATGTACGCGATGTAGGGCGAGAAAAGGCCCGCGGCGACGTCGGCTTCTTCGGCCTGCGTCATCGTGTCGCGCAACAGGGTCACGATCAGCCATACGAACATGCCGATGATGATCGCCACGCGCACCACCATGGCGTGAAAACGGTTGTTCATCCAGGCGCCCACTGTATATAACGCAATGAACATGGCGATGTTGCCGACGAAAACCTCGGGGATCCGCAATGACACCGCACCAAAGTAGGTCAGTGAGACGATCACCGCGACGGGCGCGGGCCAGCGGCGGCGAACGGCCAGCGGGGCCGCCAGCACCACGGCATAGATGAGCGCCCACCAGGTGGGCGATTGCTCGTCGCCGTACACTTCGGCGATCGAGCTGAGGCCCGCGCTGAGAATTGCTCCGACCAGAATCACCGCAGCCAAAATGACGTCGCCACGGTACTCAGCGGCGGTCGGCACCCGCCGCACAGCCCATGAGGGCGGGGGAGTGGAGGCGGCGAGCGCGACAGCATCAGGCATTCTTCTACCGTATGGCGAAGCGGATGCCACAGCATCCGCCCTGCGGGGGATATGCGCCGCGGTCAGAGCGAATGCAATACGCGTTCGATGACCCGCGCGACTCCGTCGTCGTCATTCGAGGTGGTGACCTCATCGGCGGCGTCTTTGGTGGCTTGCTCGGCGTTCGCCATTGCTACTCCGTGGCCTGCCCAGTGCAGCATTTCTACATCGTTGAGCGCATCGCCAAAAGCAATGACCTCATCGCGATCAATGCCCAGATGGTCGCAGAGCTGCGCAAGACCGGTGGCTTTGCTGACGCCGTCAGCCATGATTTCGACGAACGGTGCGCCCGAAAGTGTTGACGCGAACCCGCTCATTCCCAACCTTTGCAAGGCCTCGTAAACCGCGTGCGGGGCGAGCTTGGGGTGGCGCACCACGAGTTTTAGCGTGGGGGCATCGAGTACTTCATCAAGGTCAACCCCGCCCATCGACTGCGGATCGCGCTTGTGGTCGTTCAGATGAGCGATGTCTGAGTAGCCGTGCTGTGCCACGAAACCCTCGCCGCCGTCGCGCACACTCGCAAAGAGCAGGTCAGGGATGCTTTCGCGCAATGCCTCCGCGACCGTACGCAGCGTCTCGGGTGCGAGTTCATCGGCAAAGAGTAATTCGTTGGTGCCCAGGTGAATGCCAAATGAGCCATTGCTGCACAGAGCCCACTGCTCAAAACCTGCGCCCGCGGCCATCGCCCGCAGCCCGATCGGCTGGCGGGCCGTTACCGGCACTACCGCGATGCCGGCTGCCCGAGCGGCATCCAGCGCCGCACGCGTGCGGGCGCTCACCTGCCCGTCTGAGGTGAGCAGAGTGCCATCGAGATCGGTCGCAATGAGACGGATGCTTCGGGCCGAAGCATCCGCACTCTCATGCAGTGAGTTGCGAGAACTCACGCGAAAATCATGGGCATGTCATCGCCATCTTCGTCGCCACGCAGGTCGAGATCGACGACAACCGGCACGTGGTCGCTGGGCTGTTCGCCCTTGCGCTCGTCGCGGTGAATTGACGCGCCGGTGACTGCCTCGGCCAGTGCACGCGAGCCCAGCACGAAGTCGATGCGCACACCCTCGTTGCGAGGAAACTTGAGCTGCTGGTAGTCCCAATACGTGTAACCCGTGGGCAGCAGGGGTCGCACGACGTCGGTGAGCCCCGCACTCTCAAATGCGAAGAATGCAGCCCGCTCTTCGTCTGACACGTGCGTAGAAACGCCCTTGATGATCGACGGGTCGCCGTTGTCGTCATCGAACGGAATGATGTTGAAGTCGCCCATGAGCGCCAGCGGCAGGTCGGGATTCTTGGCCAACTCGGCCTGAGCCGAGCTTCGTAGAGCCTCGAGCCAGTGCAACTTGTAGGCAAAGTGCGGGTCGTCAAGGGATCGGCCGTTCGGGATGTAAAGGCTCCACACGCGCACGCCATTGATCGTTGCGCCGAGAGCGCGGGCTTCGAGCGGAGCATCGGGCCCGTCATGCCCTTTCGCAAAGCCGGGCATTCCGGCAAACGCGGTCTCAACATCGGTGATTGGCTCGCGGCTTGCAATGGCGACGCCATTCCACTGATTGAGGCCGTGCACCTCGACGTGGTAACCCGCTTCTTCGAACGGCGCGTACGGAAACTGCTCGGGCTTGCACTTAATCTCTTGCATTGCGAGCACATCGATGTTCTCGCGCACCGCGAACTCGACGGTACGGCGAACACGAGTGCGGATGGAGTTCACATTCCAGGTGGCCAGACGCATACTCTCAGCCTAGTTGCGGAGTCCGACATGGTTGGCGGCCCCGTAGCATCCGCCCAGTTCTATGAGTTTGCTATGCCGCGCGCTATGCGCAGGCCTGCGTGCATCTACTAGGGTGAGCGGCATTGAGACCGTTTTTGGGAAGGCAGTGGGGACGACATGGGATTCATCAAAGCATTTGCGGGCGCTATCGGCGGCACTCTGGGCGACCAGTGGAAAGACTTCATCGTGCCGCCCACCGGGCTGCAGCCCACCGCTGCCCTTTTCGCAGGAGTCGCGCAGGGAACGAATGCCGGCCGCGGCTCGAACACCTCGGGCTCTGACAACATCATTACGAATGGTTCGAAGATTCTCGTGCCCGAGGGCACGGGCGTGCTGACGTTCGAAGACGGAAAGCTCACCGGTTTCATCGCCGAGCCCGGTGGCTACGAGTGGCGTTCAGACGACCAGAACTCCCAATCGATCTTTGCGGGCGACGGAATCGTGAGCCCGCTGGTGAAAACCTCGTGGGAACGCTTCAAGTTCGGCGGACAGCCCGGCAGTAAACAGCTCGTGTACTACGTCAACCTGAAAGAGCTGCCCAACAACCGTTTTGGCACGCAGTCAGAGATCTACTGGGACGACGCATACCTGGGAGCCCAGGTGGGGGCCGTCACACGCGGCAGCTACACACTGCGCATCATCGACCCGATTCTGTTTGCCGTACAGTTTGTTCCGCTGACCTACCTGCAGGGTGGCAAGGCGGTCTTCGACTTCACCGACCTCGACAACGATGCCGCAACGCAGCTGTTCAACGAGGTCGTCAGCTCGCTTGCTCCTGCTTTCTCGAACTACACAAACGACCCCAGCAAGGGCAACCGCATCACGCGCATTCAGGGTGACTCGCTGGGTTTTGCCGCGTCCCTTTCAACGGCTGTGGAAGATGCCTACCAGTGGGGTAGCCAGCGCGGCCTGCAAATCGTTTCCGTCGCGCTGCAGTCGATCGAATACGACGCCGACACCCGTGCCCTGCTCTCTGACGTCAAGAAGGCAGACGCCCTGGGCGGCGCACGAGGCAACTCGTTCATGCAGCAGTCCGTTGCTCGTGGCTTTGAAGCGGCCGGCTCGAACGCGAGCGGCGGCGGAGCATCAAACATGGCATTCATGGGCATGGGGCTCAACGCGGCTGGCGGCGCCGTCGGCGGTCTGCAACAGCAGGCTCCCGCAGCTGCGGCCGCCCCGGCAGCGCCGGCAGCACCCGCGGCCGATGACGTTGCGGCAAAGCTCACCCAGCTGAAGTCGCTGTTTGAACAGGGGCTCATTACGCAAGAGGATTACGACGCCGCGAAGGCGAAGGCTCTCGGGCTGTAACGGGGGCGCGCTATGACACAACAGATGCCGCCGCCTGAGGGTGAGGCAAAGAGCGAAGCGGAGGGCGCCCAGTACGCCGATGCGACCTGGGATGACGCCAAAGCGGCACGCGAGGCCGAAGAAAACGCGGGGTACGCGCCCGGCGAAGCGCCGGTGATCGATTACGAAGAACATGCCGGCCCCCAGGTTATTGACACCTCAACGGGGGCGGATGGCCTTCGCAAGTGTGTCAACTGTGGCTCTGCCGACATCTACTTCGATATCAGTCGAGGAATGCTGGCCTGTCGGTACTGCCGCCATGCCTGGGCAGAGGCCAGCGCGGCCGAGGCCTTCGGACTCGACTCGCCGATTAGCGAGCTCAAGGGCCGTGTCGTTGGCTCAGCGTCGAGCGCGCTGATTCCCGACACCGACGTGGTGCTGACGCTGAAGTGCGGCGGATGCGGCGCCGAAGTCGTGATCGACACGAACGACGCCGTGCAGGCACGATGCCACTGGTGTCGGCAGAAGCTGTCGCTCGGACAGCAACTTCCCAACAGTGCCGTTCCCGATGTGGTGTTGCCGTTCTCATTGCCGAAAGAAGAGGCCGTCGCACGCATTGCCGCCTTTGCGGGGGCGCGCAAGTTCTTCGCGAACCGACAGTTTCGCGCGGAGTTCACTCCCGAAAACGTGATGGGCGTTTACCTGCCGTACATGCTCTGCGACTTTAACGCGCAGGTGCAACTGCAGGGGGTGGGCGAGCACACCACGCGCACGCGTCAGGTGCGAAGCGACAAAGATTCGACCAAAACGGTTTACGACTATGACGTTTATGAGGTCAGGCGTAACTTCTCGCTCTACGTTGACGACCTGTCGGTGGAGTCATCCGCCGAGAAGCGCGACATCGACGCATCGCGAAACACGAACAACATCATCAACTCGATCATGCCGTTCGACACAAAAAACGCGGTTCGGTACAACCCGAACTACCTCTCGGGGTTCAGTTCTCAGCGCCGCGATGTTGACGTCGAAGAGTTGGTTCCGTTGGCGAAAGTGCAGGCGCTCGACGTGGGGCGCTTTCGGGCGCTGGACTCAATCAAGGCCTACGACCGTGGTGTGCGATGGGATGGACAGCACATCGAAGTGGTCGGCGAGCGGTGGGTGTCGAGCTACATGCCGGTATGGCTGTACAGCTACCTCGAGAAGAAGAGTAACGGTAAAGAGCTGTTGCACTACATCGCCGTCAACGGGCGCACCGGAGAAACGATGGGCTCAATTCCGTTGAACATGAAGCGGCTATGGATCGCCTCGGGCATCGCCCAGGTGATCGGCACGGTTCTGTCTGTTGTTTTCTTCTGGTTGTGAGGTGGCGATCGTGAATATTGTCGATTTCAGTCTGATCGTCGCGGCGAGTAGCTCTTCTGACGGCGACGCGTCGTGGCTTCCGCTGCTGTTCTTGCTGTCGGGGCCGGCGTACTTCTTTGTGATGTACAGCCGTTACCGCAACACCAGCAAACGTCACCTTCATGAGAAAGAGACGCCGGCCGAGATCGCGAACCTGACCGGCACCGACCAAAAGATTAAGTCGGTGACCGGGTCGAGTTCATCGTCGATGAGCGGCGCAAATCACCGCGACGTGCACGGTTAGACGCTGCCGACCCGTCGGAGTTAGCGCTCCGACGGGTCAGCGGTGCCGGTCAAGATTCCGCGCGCAATCGAGTGAAAGTGTCGGTTGAAACCCAAAATCGCCGGCGTCGCATCGGCCGGAATGTCGAGAGTGTCGACGTCGAGCGCGTCGACCACGAAGATGTAGCGGTGCACGCCCGTGCCCTCCGGTGGGGCGGCTCCGATGAAGCGTTTGCTGCGGGCCTCATTGGGTAGCGTGATGGCGCCCTCCGGCAGATCCTTCGCGTCGCCGCTACCCGCACCCGCCGCGAGACTGCGTACATCGGCGGGAAGGTTGTAAACCGCCCAGTGCCAGTACCCCGAGCCGGTCGGGGCGTCGGGGTCAAAACACGACACGGCAAAGCTGCGGGTTTCGGCGGGAGCATCCGCCCATTGCAACGCAGGTGAGAGATCTTGGCCTCCGCGCGAAGCTGACCACGCCGAGACGGGCAGCGCGCCACCATCGGTGAAGTCAGGGCTGGTGAGTGCGAGCGGCGCAAAATCGCGCAGGCGAGCGAGAGCGGCATACGGTTCGACGTCAAGCAACGTAAACTCCTCTGTTCCGTGCCGCGAAGAGACAGCGGCACTGGCCACGATATCTGCGAAGCCCGCCGGCGTCGAGGCGTGCCAGGTCAGCAGTGTGCGGGGCGGCTGTTAGATGACTGCGCCAGCCCGCCGCGGCGCTCGGGCGCCCCACCACGCGAGTAGTGGCACCGCCGCGCACAGCAGGGCGCAGAGCAAAAACGTCATGCGCGACGCCGGGCCATCGCTTGCCACGAGGATGAGTGCGGGAACGAATGTTCCGCCCAGGGCGCCGCATGCCACGAGCGACCCCGTCACCGCGGCACTGTGCGCCGCGTCAAGGCGATCAAGCGCGAGGCCCACGATCATGCCGTAGCTCGGCGCAAGCAGTACCACCACGAGGCCCAGAGTCAGGAGCGCTGGCACCGGGAACGACGCCACAAGTAGCCCCGCCACCGCCAGAAGTAGCGCTGCGGCCCCGGTGCCGATGGTGAGGATGGCGGTGGGCCGCACGTCTCGCCGGCGCAGGGCCGCCGCGGTGAAGCGGCCCACGGCCATGAGTGTCCAGAATGCTGAAGTGCCCAGCGCCGCAACCGCTGGATCAAGGGTGAGGGTGCGTTCGGTAATTGTGGCCGACCACCCGGAAAGCACCGTCTCAACTCCCACATACAGCGGCAGCGCGATCGCGAATGGTGCGACCACGGCGAGTCCGCGCAGCGTGCGCTGCGGGGGAGCGCTGGCGCGAGCGAGAGGGGATGAACTGCGTGCCAGCAGCACAATCGTGGCCAGGGGAACAAGCGCGAGGAGGCCGAGTGCCGGAAGCGCGCGTGCACCAACCAGCACTACCAGTGGCGTGAGCGCGGCGCACACGGCCACCGTGCCGAAAAGCGCGCTGAGGGTGCCGGTCGCGCTGCCGGTGCTGACCGTTTTGGCGCTCACTGAACCTGCCGCCTCGACCAAACCAAACCCGAAACCGGCGATGGCTGCCGCTGCGATGAACAGCGGCGCGTTACCCGCCCAGGCAACCCCGACGAGCGCGATTGCCTGCAACAGACTGCCGAGAATAAGCATCGAACGTGTTGCAAAACGCATCAGCAGGGGGCCCGACGCCAGCACTCCCACGAGGAGCCCGGCAAAGAGTGATGGAACAGCGGCGCTCAGGTCTGCCCCGAGGGCGCGTTCGGCCGAGGGCAAAACCGCAGGAATGAACGCGGCGGTGATGCCCAGACTCGCGAATGCGGCAAAAAGCCCGAAACGCAGTCTTGAAGCGGCAATCATCGATTCGCGTCAGCGCGGTGCACCGCAACATACGTGTCGCGCAGTGCCTCCATCGAACGGTCGTAGCTCGACTGGGCGACCCCGATAAAGACGCAGTCAACCACCATCAGCTGGGCAATGCGGCTGCCCAGGGCGCCCGAGCGAAACCCGGTTTCGCGGGCCGCGGTGGTCAGCACGATGTCGGCATGCCGTGCCAATTCTGCGCCGGCATGGTTGGTGATCGCGATGGTTGTCGCGCCCGCCGCGCGCGCGAGTCGCAAGAACTCGATCGTGTCGGTGGTTGCTCCGCTGTGTGACACGGCGATGGCGACGTACCCGGGTTGCAGGGTGGCCGCCGACGTCCATGCGGCGTGCGGGTCAGACCATTCCAACGCGGTGCGACCGATACGGGTGAGCTTTCTTTGTAGGTCAAGGCCCACGATTGAGCTCGCACCGACACCGAAAATGTCAACGCGCGGTGCCGCGCTGATCGCTTCGACCGATTGGCGTAACGACTCGGTGTCGAGCACCTTGGCGGTGTCGGCCAGCGACAGGGTTTCGGCGAGTGAGACTTTGGCGACGATGTCGGCCAGGGTGTCGTTGCGGTCGATGTCTCCCGAGACATCAGGCAGGGCCGCGGTGTCAAAGGTTTCGCGCTCTACGTCGCGCAGCACGTGGTTGCGTAGTTCTCTGACGTGGTCGTAGCCCAGGCGTTTACAGAAACGCACGACAGAGGTCGTTGAGGTGTCGCACCGTTGCGCGAGGTCAGCGATCGAAAGTCCGGCCGTTTCTGCCGGTGCCGCGAGAAAAAGATCGGCGATGCGCTGTTCGCTGGGGCGTAGTTCGGGGTAGATCGCGCGTATGCGCACTAGGACAGGTTTCGCGCTGGCATCCTCGCGCAAGACTTCAGGGGGCATAGGGTCTCCGATCACCAATTCTCACAATAGAGGAACTTTTGGTACATCGCGCGAAGATTTCGTGTACTTTTAGTACCACCAAGACCGATGACGTTCGCGGGCGACTGGCACAGTGCCATCCCGGCGCCACGACGACGCATCCATAAGCCTGGAGGAATCAGCAATGACCACAGCACGGTGGGCGCCATACGGCGCCATGACCGCTACGGGTGTCGCTTTGGCACTCGTACTTACAGGATGCTCGACGTCGACGTCGACTCCTGATTCCAGCGAAGCTCCCACGACCGGCGGCACCGTCGTTGTCGGCGTGACGAGCGACCCGGACACACTCTTTCCGTGGAAGGCCACCCAGTTTCAGGCAGTAAACGTGCTGCAGAACCTGTACGGCACCCTGACCGAGTTCGACGATGAACTAAACGTCGTTCCGGGTCTTGCCGAATCATGGGATGTCTCTGAAGACGGCCTGACGGTCACCTTCAACCTTCGCAAAGACGTGACCTTCGCTGACGGCAGCACGTTCGGCTCAGAAGACGTCAAGTTCTC
>Ga0098066_1000386_pt1 | contig 12918 bp, 10 predicted proteins | sample 25BtaG_FD_76332 | JGI IMG/M metagenome (GOLD analysis project Ga0098066, IMG submission 76332) | Marine viral communities from Cariaco Basin, Caribbean Sea - 25B_WHOI_OMZ_CsCl | ecosystem: Environmental > Aquatic > Marine > Oceanic | place: Caribbean Sea: Cariaco Basin | collected 2014-11-08
AGATTAGCCACAATAACGAGGACTTTATGGCGATTTACCGCAAGCATACCGAGGGTCTGGAAGGTTTCCGTTCACGACTCTGATTCCGGTTCAATCATGAAAAGCCGTTGGCGCTGGACAAGCGCCAGCGGCTTTTTCATTAAAGAGCATCCGCTCGCAGGATTTATTCGTCCGACCCTTAGTGATACTCTAGCCTGACACTTGTCAGGATTTGGCTTACCTGTTGTTATCGCAGGATAATAATGTGTAATAACTATCAATGAGGTTGGTTAATGACGAATTTTTCCCCCACTCGTTCCTTGATTTCCGTGGCTGCGGCCTTCTCCCTGAGCGTGGCCGCCACGGTGACCCAGGCTGAGGACTATGACCTGCCACGGCTGCTGGTCATCGGCACCCCCGGCACATCCAGTGGCAGCTTTGCTTCCACCAATGGCTGGGCGCCGGTACTGAAAGAGCAGACCGGTGCCAACGCCCGGATCGTTCCGGAAGACAGCGAAGCCCAGCGCTATCGCCGCCTGACCGACCGTCGTGATATCCAGATCAGTTCCGTGGCCTCTGCGGAGATCCGCTCCCAGACTGAAGGTGTTGGCGCCTATGCGGGCATCAAGCCGGTGGCCCAGCGGGTGATCTGGCACCACAACGACACCCCCTGGGGCTTTGTGGTATCCGGTGAGTCTGAGCTGGAGTCCATGGAAGACCTCAAGCGGGACGGTATCCGGGTCGCAGTGGGTGCGTTCTCACCACCCATGACCGTCGCCGTTCGTAAGGCTCTGCCGGCCTACCTGGGCCTGTCCGAGGAAGAAGCGGAAGAAATGATCACCTTTGTGCCGGCCAGCAGCTACGTGGAGAACTGCCGTTCCGTCGTTGAAGGTAAGGCAGACGTGGCCTACTGCGCTACTGTCAGCTCGGTGCTTGCAGAAATGGAAGGCGCTCCCGGTGGCATCCGCTGGCTGGATATGGACCAGAGCAACACGGAAGCATGGGATGCCTATCTTGCCCATCGCCCGATGACCGTGCCGGTCACCATCAATATGGGTGTCAGCACTGCGAAGGGTGTGGGTGGTCTCACCTCCAACTTCCTGTACGCGGTACCGGCGGACGCCGATGATGAGTTTGCCTATGACATGGCGAAGTGGTTCCACAAGGCCTACGACGACTACAAGGGCTCGCATCCGCTTTCCAGTCGTATGTCCATGGAAGTATTCCGGGACTACCTGGATACCTCACCGCTGCCGGTCCACGAGGGTACGGTTCGTTACCTGAAGGAAATCGGCGAATGGACTGAAGAGGATGACGCCTGGAACCAGGCTGCTATCGAGAAGATGGACGCCTGGATCGAAGCCCGCGCCGCAGCGATGGCGGAAGCCCGGGACAAGCGCATCGCCCCGGACCAGAATAATGAGGAATACATGGCCATCTTCAGGAAGCATACAGAGGGCCTTGAAGGCTTCCGCACACGCCTGTAATAAGCAGGGAGGGACCAGGGCGGATTATGATTGCCGCCCAGGTCCACCTCTGAGACTATTCCCTCACAATTAACACAAGAAACCGACTCCTATGACTCAATCGACATCGCCGGACCAGGCCCCTGGGGCCCTTCCGGAAGCTGAGCCGGAAGTAACGAGGCTTGGCCATCTGTTCTCATGGCAGAGTATTACCTTTGTCGTGCTCAGCGTTCTCGGGCTGCTGGGTGGTCTGGCCTATATTTTTGGCTTCACCTGGGACGGTCAGCGCCTGCTTGAGGGCGAGTACTACTGGGTGTTCATCGGACTGTTCTCGGCCGCTGCCTTCATTGCCCTGCCGGCCCGTAGAGGCCAGACGAAGGTACCTTTCTACGACGTGATTGCTGCAATCGTGGTCATCGTCGTCAGTTTCTACTTTGCCACCAACGCCTGGGACATGGTGCAGGCCGGGTGGAGCAACCTCTACCTTGGGGTAGTGGTCTGGCTGCTGATGATGGAGCTGGCACGTCGTAGTGGGGGCATTCCGTTCCTGCTGGTGGTCGTGCTGTTGGGCCTGTATCCGTTGGTCGCCGATTATTTCCCCGGCCTGCTGATGGGGATTCCCTACCAGTTTGAATACATGATCGAAGCCCACGTTTTCCGGGCGGAAGGCATGATGGGTATTACCACCAAGATCGTGGCTGAAATCATCCTGGGCTTCCTGGTGTTCGCCGGGGTGCTGCTGGCCACCGGTGCGGGTGGTTTCTTCATTGACCTGGCCAACGCCAGTTTCGGTCGCTACCGGGGTGGTCCGGCCAAGGTGGCGGTGGTTGCCAGTGGCTTTATGGGCAGCCTGTCCGGCTCTGTGTTCTCCAACATTGCCGGTACCGGTTCCATCACCATCCCGACCATGAAGAGGGTGGGCTATCCGAACCATTACGCGGGTGCGATCGAAGCCTGTGCCTCCATGGGTGGGGCGGTCATGCCGCCGGTTATGGGTGCCATTGCCTTTGTTATGGCCATCACCATTGGCGTCGACTACGCCACCATCATGATCGCGGCCATCTTGCCGTCACTGCTGTTCTACTTCGGCCTGCTGTTGCAGGTGGATGCCTACGCGGCGCGCACCGGCATGAAGGGCTTGCCGAAAGAGCAACTTCCTTCGGCCCGCAGCGTCCTCAAGCGAGGCTGGCCATATCTGTCGGTAATGATCTTCCTGATCTGGGGTCTGCTGTACATGCGGTGGGAATATTACACCCCGTGGTACGCCTGTCTGCTGATGGTTGGCCTGTCCTTCCTGCAAAAGGACACCCGGCTGACTCCAAGGCGTATGTTTGATGCACTCCGACAGATCGGGGTTCTGGTCACCCAGACAGCGGCCATCATCCTGCCCATCGCGTTTGTGGTGAGTGCCCTGACCATTACCGGTGTCACCGGGTCAGTCACTTCCGGCCTGGTAAGCCTGGGTGGCGATAACCTGTACCTGATCCTGCTGTTCGGTGTACTGGCGTGTTTCATCATGGGTATGGCGGGTCTCGCCATCGTGGCCTATATCTTCCTGGCGGTTACCCTGGCGCCGGCGATTATCGAGGTGGGTGGTCTGAACACCATCGCAGTACACTTCTTCATCGTCTACTACGCCATGTTGTCGGCCATCACACCGCCGGTTGGTGCGGCGGCGTTCCTGGCTGGCACCATTGCAGGCGCACCGCCCATGCGGACGTCGGTAACGGCCATGCGTCTGGGTGTGGTGATCTACTTCATCCCGCTGTTCTTCCTGTTCCAGCCGGCACTGGTGCTGCAGGGCGACCTGACACCGTTGCTCTACGTTCTGCCGTCCATCGTGGTGGGTATCATGATGATTTCCGGCGGACTTGAAGGGTGGCTGCTGGGGGCAGGCAAAGTGCCGCACGTGGTAAGACTGCCGCTGCTGGCGGTGGGCTTTGCCTTCAGCTTCCCGGGTTTCTGGACGACGATTATCAGTGGGGCTTTGGCGATTCTGTTGATCGGTTATGTCTGGAAGGAAAACCGGGCTAATCCGCTGCTGAACTGACCAACCCCGGACACCGGTGCGCCTTTTGGCGCGCCGGTGTCTCCCTTCACTGCACTCTCGCCTCCCACCCTTTTCCCGTCCCTGTCACAACCAGCGTTACTTTCGGCCTTGTGGGTCAGTCTTGTACAGGCTGGGTTTCTTTCTGTTCCGGGCTGTAACGGGCCAGGTTCTCGATCATCGCTACGATTGCTGCAGCTACCGTATCGGCTACCAGGTCGTTATCCAGGTCTTGGTGCAACCAGTCCCTCAATGGGCCAAAGCTGGCCATGAAGAGCACCAGGTTGGCCACGACCAGTGTACGGGGATCATTTTCGGGAAGCTGGGTCAGATCCTCGATGCTTTCTGCCAGGCGGCTGATGAGCTGCTCGTCCCTTGCCCGCATGGTCTTGCGGTCTTCCTTGGTGAGGTGAGGTACCGTCCGGTAGGCCAGAAGGGTGCCCTTGCGGCGCTTGCTCCAGAACTCCTTGAGGTAGAACGCGACGTTTTCCTGCAGGCTGTTTTCCGGGTGCTGTTCCAGCAGGTCCGGCAGGGACGGTGCGCCGGAGCGGAACCAGAGCCGGTTCAGCAAGCGCCGCAGGATATCGTTCTTGTTGGAGATATAGTCATAGATACTCGCCTGATTGACGCCAGAGCGGGCACAGATATCGCGGATTGTTGTCGATGCGAAACCTTTCTGGAGGAAAAGCTCCAATGCGGCGTCGCAGATCTGTTCGCGGCGTTTCTCGGCGAGGGAAGCGTTTCGCACGCCGGCGACCCGGGCTTCCAGTAGTTCGTTCTTCCCGGGGCGGGCAGGTTCAAGCGCGGAGTTCTCCGGAGTGTGCTGTATTGGTTTCATCGTTATTGTTATGCCTGACAAATGTCAGCAAAGTGTATCGCTACGGCCAGTGAATTGAAAAGTTTCTGTAAATCTCTGTGGACCAGACCACAACAGGTTTTGCCGTTCGGGTTCAATCCCGGTAGTCTGACAAGTGTCAGGATCGGAAAGATTGCAAATCCTGATCCAAGGGATGCTACAAAAACAACACGCTCTGGAGAAACCCCATGAAGATTCCTTTCCTTCGCCCTGCCTTGCTGTCACTGGCGGTTACCGTCGGTGCAACCAGTGTTGCCAACGCTGATTATGAAGACCTGCCTCGTCTGCTGGTGATTGGTACACCCAGCACCCAGACAGGGAGCTTCGCCTCTACCAACGGTTGGGCCGCCATTTACCAGGAACAGACCGACAAGGCTGCACGGGTGGTTCCTGAGGACAGTGAAATGCAGCGCTACCGTCGACTGGTGGAGCGCCAGGACATTGCCCTGAGTTCCGTGACCGCTGCAGAGATGCGTTACCAACTGGAAGGCATCGACAGCTATGCCGCTGCCCCGGTATCGGCACAACGAATGGTCTGGCACCACAATGATACCCCGTGGGGCTTTGTTGTGTCCGGTGACTCCGACATAGAGACCATGGAAGACCTCAAGGCCGGCGGCGTGCGTGTGGCCCAGGGTGCCTTTTCCCCGGCCATGACCACAACCGTTCGTAAAGCCATGCCGGCGTTTCTGGGCGTGAGTGAGGATGAGGCTGAGGACGTCTTCAACTACGTACCGGCCAGCAGTTACGCCGAAAACTGTCGCTCCGTGGTTGAGGGCAGGGCGGATGTGGCCTGGTGTGCGCCAATCAGCTCTGTACTGTCCGAAATGGAAGGTGCTCCGGGTGGTATTCGCTGGCTGAATATGGACGTGGACAACAAAGAGGGCTGGGAAGGTTTTCTCCAGTATTCACCGATGTCCATTCCTGCGACCATCCAGTTCGGGGTTAAAACTGCCGTTGGTGTCGATGGCCTGACCTCCAACTTCATCTATGCCACCCGTCCAGAAATGGACGCTGATGCCGTCTATGCCCTCGTCAAGTGGATGCATGAAAGCTACGACGACTACAAGGGCAGCCACCCACTGGCAACTCGCATGAGCCTGGACATGACCCTCAGCTATATGAAGAGCTCCCCGATCCCCCTGCACGAAGGTACCGTTCGTTACCTGAAGGAAATCGGTGAGTGGAGCGACGAGGATGAACAGCTCCGTCAGGAAGCCATCGAGCATATGGATCAATGGGTTGAGGCCCGCAAGGCGGTGATGGAAGAGGCCCGCGAGAAGCGGATCACGCCGGCCGCCGATAACGAGGAGTTCGTGAAGCTGCACCAGAAGCACACCAGGGACCTGGAAGGGTTCAAGTCACGCCTGTAATGGTGAACGGTGTGCGTGAATGGAGGCTCCTGCGGGAGCCTCCTTTCGTTCTGACGGCTTTACAGATTTAACCTGGCAACGTCCCCGGTGCGTACATCCGCTGTCAGTCCAGCCACTGTGCAGGTCGGGGCGTAAAGAACCGTTTTGTCCTGGCCGGTGGAGCGCAATACTCCAGTCGATTGTCCGCTGACAGCATTATCCATGAATCCCGGTGAGCCACCCCGACATCAGTAGCGCCCCGCGTGTCGAAGCAGGCAAGGTTTTCATCGCTGGCCACCAGCAGGTACCGGTCGGCACCTTCCCCCATCCATTGCCAGGCGTTTCGCTCCTGTTCCTGTACTGAATCCAGGTAGCTGAAATGAGTAATATCCAGTGGAGAGAATAGAATGAACTGCTCGGCAAAATCCACCAGGCCCAGCTGGGCGCCCTCAGGTAAGACCTCTGCGGTTTTTCGCATGACGTTTTCCGGTGTGCGGAAGGGGTCTGCAAGGCTATAGCCCCAGGTGCTGAAGAGCAGCCAGCTCACCATCAGGGCGGCGAACCAACGGTAAAGTGGAACTACCCGGAAAAACAGCACCAGACTAGCGAGCCAGACCAGGCCAAGGGTCAGCACAAAGGTGCCCGCCTGGTGCAGATGATCAGGATTGCGGGTGTAGTCGCTGATTTTGTCCACCAGGACCGGGTGATCGTTCCAGGCCATAATGCCCAGGGTGACCAGCACCGCACCGAGTAAACCGTGGAGTCCGGTCAGCGCTGCCCCAAACCATTTCGGGGTAGCTCCCTGACGGATGATTATCGCCAGGGCGAGGGCAAACATGGGCAGGGCAGGCAAGATGTAGACGCCACGCTTACCTGGACTGATACTGAAGAAAACCACCACCAGCCCGATCCACACCATCAGGGTAAAAACCACCCGGTGTGTTTTGAGGGCGGCTATGGCAGGTCGCCAGAAAGCCAGCAATATCAGTGGCAGCGGGAACCAGAGTGACGGAACGGCGTTGCTGACGAAATAGTGCCAGGGGAGGATGTGCCCCCAGGATTCCGCATACCGCTCACCGGTCTGCTTGAACAGGATGTTGTCCCGGTAGGCGTAGGCCGCCTCGGTCCCTAGCTGTTCCACGTAGATTACCATGGGCAGCACCCAGGCCGCCGCGACCGCCAACATGGCCAGCGGTCCCAGCAGGCAGCGCCACCGAAGGCTCTCCCGAAAGAACTCCCTGTCCCGCAAGGCGAGAATCAGGATCGGGACCAGCAGGAACAGGGGCAGGAAACCGACCCCCTTGGTAATGATCCCCAGGCCCATAAAGCCCCACGCGGTGAAGTACCAACCCCACGCCGGACGTTCAAAGAAGTGTCGCAGCAGGCCATAGCAGGCAACGGTAATCCAGCAGGCCACCATGGCGTCAATCTGGGCATTCTTGGCCTGAATCAGGAACTGGGGTGCCAGCAGCAGGAGGAAGCCGGCTGTCAGGGCTGTGCGATGGTCAGCAAGCCGGCGTCCAAGATCGAGCACCAGCCCCAGGGTCAGCAGGCCACATAACGCGTTTGGCAGGAGGAAGGCGACTTTCAGATTCCCGGTCAGCCAGTAAAAAAACGCAATCGCCCACATGAAAACTGGTGGCTTGTCCGGATAGAACTCCCCCCCGCGCATGGGGATCAGCCACTGGCCGGAATCCACCATCTCCCGTGCCACCTCGGCAAACCGGGGTTCGTCAGCTGGCCAGGGGGAGCGCAGTCCGATACCGGTGATGATAACGACCGCCGCGAAGCCCATCACCAGTAACATCCGGGTGCGGGGTGTCAGGGCAATAATGTGGTTCCTGATCTCATCTGGAAGGGAGGGTGCAATCATCGTTCACCCTGGGCGGTAAGTTGAGTGACGGTGACTGATAACTGGCGGTTCCGGTGGTTGCGGTAGAGCACCAGTCCCAGGCCCGCTGCGATGACAAACATCACCATACCCAACGCCAGCTGGAATTGGCTGGCCCGCCCGAACCCGGCGCCTACCATCGCAAAGACCACCATTTGTGGCAGGTAACCGACGACACTGCCGCCGGCAAATGGCGCCAGCCGGATATCGGAGCTGCCCGCAAGGAGATTGGTGACCAGGTTACTTCCCACGGGCATCAACCGGATCATGAGTACCTTCAGGAACGGGTTGTCGCGGGTAAGGTTGTCAAACCTTGCCAGGCGCGACGGGATCTGGCGTTGCAATGTGGGGCGCAGGGACCAGCGTGCCGTATAGAAGCACCCCACCGCGCCGGCGAGGGTAACGGCAGTGCTGTAGAGGGTTCCCCAAACCGGCCCCAGGGCAAAGCCGCTGGCAAAGGCCAGTAGCTGGCGGGGGCCGCCGAAACCAGTGAAGACCAGGCCAGCCAGGCTGATCAGTAATACGTCTGCGATATTTCCGTCCACCAGTCTATGGCGAAAGGCGGCCTGATCGGCGACTAAATCCAGCCAGCCCAGCCGGATTGCTGCAATACCGGCTGTGCTGATGGCCAGGAAAAGGAGGAACCGGAACCAGCGGCGCACGTCAGACGTCCCCCTCGGACACCTGTTCCACAATCTCCGGCATCGGAAAACGATGCAGCAGCCAGAACACGCCGAACAGGTCGGCGATGCCCACCCAGGCCCGGTTCCATGCGGAGTACTTGGAGACCCCTGCCTGTCTTGGCCGATGATGGACATCCACCACCCGTATGTCGCCCCCCAGCCCCCGGATGAGTGCCGGCAGGAAGCGGTGAATGTGATCAAACCAGGGCAGCTTGGTGAAGGTGGCTTTGGGGAACAGTTTCAGCCCACAACCGGTGTCCGGCACGCCGTCCCGCAGAATCGCATTGCGAACACGGTTGGCCAGTCGTGACTGGAACCGCTTCCAGGCCGTGTCCCTTCGGTCCTTGCGGTAGCCGGCAATGCAGAAGTCGGCCTTGTTCACCGTGGCAGCCTGTTGCAGCAGCAGCGGGATATCGGCCGGGTCATTCTGGCCGTCACCGTCCATGGTGATGATCCAGGGGAAACGGGCGGCGTCTATCCCGGAACGCAGTGCGCCGCTCTGCCCAATGCTGGTGCGATGACGGATGCCCTGGAATGGACAGCCCAGCGTGGCGGCGGCAGTGCGTGCGGTTTCCAGTGTCTGGTCCTCACTGCCGTCATCTACCAGCACAATCTCGAAGTCGTGGTAATGGTGCAGGACGGCATGGATTTCCCGGAACAGGCTGGCAATATTGCCGGCTTCATCCTTCGCGGGAATCACGATGGATACGGATGTTTCGGTGGGCATCGCGGCTACCTCGGTACAGGCGACGTTGGAAAAACGGGGACTGGCCCGCAGCCAGCCAACGTCATAATGAGGTATCAGCCTTAAGACAAGCTTAAGCCGGCGTGCGAACCGGCAGCCAGATATTGACGCACAGTCCCTGTTGGCCGTCTGGTCGGTCCTCAAGGATCAGCGCACCACCGTGGAGCTCGGCAATGCGACGGGAAATGGCCAGGCCGAGCCCGGCTCCCGAGCCAAGGCGCTGGTCCAGTCGTCCGAAGCGCCCCAGGGCCTTGTCCCGGTGATCAGCCGGTATGCCGGGCCCCTGGTCACAGATCCGTATGCAGAAGCCGTCGCCATCGGCCGAAAGCTGTGTGTCTATCCGGGTATTTTCGGGACTGTACTGTATGGCGTTGGCCAGCAGAGACCGCATCAACGTGTTGAGCAAGGCCGCCTGGCCACTGACCATGGCTTGGCCGATCGAGTCTTCCAGGGACGGTTCGATGCCCTTGCGCAGGGCCAGGGGAGAAACATCGGCAATACTCTGGGCAACAATGTCCGACAGGTTGACATACTCGGGACTGAACCCGACACCGGCGTCTACCCGGCTCAGCAACAGCATCTGTTCCACCAGGTGCCCCATCCGGTCCACGGCGGCCGTCAGTTCCCGGAACTTTGCCGGGTCCGTGGCTTCCAGCTTTTCCAGGTTCAGACGCAACGCGGTCAGGGGGGTTCGCAGCTCATGGGCGGCGTCGGCGGAAAAGCGCCGTTCCCGATCGAGGGCATCATCCAGGCGCTCCAGCAAACCGTTGACCGCCATCACCAGCCCGCTGACTTCTCGCGGAGCGTGTTGGGTATTGAGGGGGTGTATCCGCTCAGGGGCCATGTGTCTCACCGGCTGCTCCAGCTTTCGCAGGGGCCGGAAGCCCAGCTGGATGGCAACGGCAACAGCCAAAACCAGCAGAGGCAGGGCGATCAGCAAGGGGAAAATATTGCCCATGGCCAGTTGCTGGCTGAGCTCCTGGCGAATGTCCTCCCGCTGTGCAGTGCGTATCCAGTAGCCGGTCTGTGGGTCCTGCAAGGTGAACGTACGCCACTGGAACCCGGTGGCTTCTGCCCAGGCGTAGCCAGGCTTCAGCGCCAGGTCATCGTTGGCGGCGAGGGTGTCCAGCAGGGGGGTACCCTCCGGGGTCCAGACCTCGAAGGCCAGTTTTTTCTCGTATTTGTGGCCGGTGCCGTCCGGGAGCACTTCGTCATAGTCTCCCTCATCCAGCGCCCCCTCGGGCAATTGCAGGGTTTGCTGGAGAATGCCCGACAGTTGCTCCGGAGACCCGGTGCTGGCGAGGTGGTGCACCAGCCCCTGGATAACCCGGGTGCTCTGTGCCAGCTCGGCATCGAACAGCTCTTCCAGTTCATGGTTACTTTCGATATAGCTCCAGACAGCGGCAACTGCCGCAATCAGCATGACAGTGGAGGCAACCAGGGCGATCAGCGTACGGGTCAGGGACATGGGGCGGTTCCGCAACTCTGGGCCTCCTGGCTGTCCAGCAGGTAACCGACGCCACGAATGGTTCGAATCACCGATTTCCCCAGGCGCCGCCGCAGATGGTGGATATGGACTTCCAGGGCGTTGCTTTCCACGCCCTGGTCCCAGCCGTAAAGCTGCTCTTCAAGCCGGCGTCGGGTGGCTACCTGGTCCGGGTGCCGCATCAGGTAATGGAGGATCTGCAATTCGCTGCGGGGCAAGGTGATCACCTGGTCACCGAAGGTCAGCTGGCCCGAGTCCGGGTTCAGGTGCAATGTGCCGACAGTCATGCCAACGCTCGGGGATGCACTGCCCCGGCGGGTGACCGCACGGATACGAGCCTTGAGCTCTGCCATGGCGAAGGGCTTGGTCAGATAGTCATCGGCTCCGGCGTCCAGGCCCTGGAGTTTCTCATCCAGGTCAGAGCGAGCTGTCAGGATAATGACCGGGGTCAGCACACCCGCACTGCGGCTGCGAGCCAGCACATCCAGTCCATCCAGCCGTGGCAGCGTCAGGTCCAGGATGGCCAGGTCAAAGTGTTCGTCCATGAGGGCATTAAGGGCCTGCTGGCCATCGTCAAGCCAATCCACAGTGTGCTGATCCTCCCGCAACATGGCGAGCATGGTGTTGGCCAGCATGTGGTCGTCTTCCACAAGGAGAATGCGCATGGAGCCATCCTTATCTGATTCACCGACACATTCTGGCACAGAAATCTTAAGGGCTTCTTAAGAAAACCCCTTGTTTCCTTTAAGGCGGGGTTAAGGCTGCTCCCCTAATGTCTCGGGGTAACAGGGAGATAGCCTATGAATGACCCTCTGATCATGCCCACCAGCCTGGACCTCTCCTCCGATGAGGTGACGCCTGTGGTGCGCTGTGGCCAGTACGGATTGTGCCAGGTCCGTTGCGACACTGAAGCCGCCCGGCGGGTAACCGACTTTATACAACGCCGGTTCCTGCAGGCCTATGGGGCCCGTCCTGATCTGCGGCCGCTGCCGCTGATGGTGCTGGTCAATGCCCATGGCACCTTGCTGGCTGCCGTCGGCGTACGTGAGGCAGCTTCGGAACGCTTGTTCCTTGAAGATTACCTTGACCAACCCGTGGAACGCGCCTTGCCGGCACCGGGCGGCTGTCGCGATAGCATCATGGAAATTGCTCACCTTGCTGGTGTCGAGGCCGGAGTCAGTCGCCTGCTGTTTGCGGCGATGGCGCTCTGGCTTGAGCAGCGCAGGCTGCACTGGGTGGTCTGCACTGGCACAGACCAGTTGCGTAACGGATTTCAGCGCATGGGTATCCGGGTGGCGGATCTTGGCAGCGCGAGGCCGGAGCGGCTGGCGGACGGAGGGGAAGGCTGGGGATGTTATTACCGGCACAACCCGAGAGTCATGGCCATGCATGTCCCCGCGGGCCTGGCCGGCCTGCGTGCCCGGGGCCTGATGGACAAGGTGGCGCTGGCCTCCGGGGTGGAACCGGAGACTGCGGTGATATCCCGATGTGCGGAGGGTCGTTATGGCTACATTGCCTGAGCGTTTGCAGGCGGCCGCTGAGGCCCACCCGGATCGACTGGCTCTGGTGGCTGGTGACCGAGATTTCACCTACCGGCAGCTGCTGGAGTCCGCTGAGGAGCTTGCTGCCGTACTGAGGCAGCGTGGGCTGCAACGCATTGGCCTTTGTGGCGACAACGCCCCGGCCTGGGTGGTGGCCGACCTGGCCTGCCTGTTGGCTGATGTGGTTTGCGTTCCTGTGCCTGTGTTCTTTTCTGAAGCCCAGACAGAACACCTGGTCACCACCGCCGGGCTGCAGGCGCTGCTATGGTCGGATGAAGCCCCGGGTCGGGAGCCCCTGGGCGAGGGCGCCTGGATCGATCGCCTGGGTGATAACCCGGCTCGCGCTCCGCTGCCGTCAGGGACCGCAAAAGTCACCTTTACCTCCGGTAGTACCGGCACCCCCAAGGGTGTCTGTCTCTCCCAGGCCCAGGTACTGGCAACCGTCGACGCCCTGCGCGAACGGCTGACCCCGGTGGGCCCTGCCCGGCATTTGTGCATCCTGCCCCTGGCAACCCTGCTGGAGAACATTGCCGGGGTGTATCTGCCACTGCTGATGGGCGCGGCTGTCCGGGTAGAACCCCTGGCCCTGGTCGGGCTCACAGGCAGCAGTGGCGTTGACCCCCGGGGCCTGATTGGTGCCCTGAACCGCTGGCAGCCCGAATCCCTCATCCTGGTGCCGGAATTGGCCCGACTTCTGGTGCAGGCTGCCGATGCAGGGCTGCTGAAAACGGACCATTTCCGTTTCCTCGCCGTGGGAGGCGGGAAGGTTGCACCGGATCTGCTGAAGCGTGGCCGGGCGCTCGGGCTGCCCCTGTATGAAGGTTATGGCCTGTCGGAATGTGGCTCGGTGGTGGCCCTGAATACACCCGGTG
>Ga0098066_1000388_pt1 | contig 12856 bp, 11 predicted proteins | sample 25BtaG_FD_76332 | JGI IMG/M metagenome (GOLD analysis project Ga0098066, IMG submission 76332) | Marine viral communities from Cariaco Basin, Caribbean Sea - 25B_WHOI_OMZ_CsCl | ecosystem: Environmental > Aquatic > Marine > Oceanic | place: Caribbean Sea: Cariaco Basin | collected 2014-11-08
ACGCTCACCAATTACGCCACCCAGGGCGCCAAAGATCAGCGGCGTTGCCAGGGCAAGCGCGCCACCCAGAAGCCCCACCATCGGCAGGGTTCCTGAGCTACCAGCCGCCGCCCATGCCAAAAAGCCGAAGATGAGTGCGACAACGTACACCGCGGTCAGCCACAGCGGTACCGACTGGCGTGACTTCACCCGCATGGCGGCAATAACGGTGATGATCGCGGCGATTACGACGGCAACCCACGCGGTTACGTTTCCGGGCACGACGAGGTCAGGAATCACGATGAAATCGCTACCGGCGCTCAGCCGGAAAGTAGCGTCGCCGGGGCGCGGAACAAACAGCGGCAACAGAGCGAAGAGCACGGTCATCACCGCGAAGATAATGGGGGTCTTCCATGACACAACCGTGACAGTGCGCGGCTGTGCATCAATGGCTACGGCGCTCATGCCGACACCTCCTTTTTCGCGGCGCGACGCTGTCGACGCGACGGCTTGCCAGGTTGCGGCAAACCAAACATCGCCCGCACGAGCGGCGGGGCGGCGATAAAAAGCACGATCAGTGACTGCACCACAAGCACGATTTCAATCGGAACGCCCTGCGACGCCTGCATCGTGAAGCCACCCGTTTTGAACGCACCAAAGAGCAGGCCCGCGCCCAATATTCCCAGTGGGCTTGAGCGACCGAGCAGTGCGACGGTGATGGCATCGAAACCAATTCCCGCGTCAATACCACCGCTGAAGCCCTTCGGTTCGGTGCCCAACACCTGGCTGACGCCTGCGAGGCCCACGAGCGCCCCCGCGATCACCATCACCAAGAAGTACATGCGGCCAACCGAGATACCCGCAGTGCGCGCGGCTGCAGGGTTCTCCCCCACCGCCCGAAAACGGAAGCCCAGGCTGGAACGCTCCAAAATCCACCACGTGATCGCAACCGCGATCAACGCCAGAATGAAGCCCAGGTGCAGTTTGTACATCGGGCCAAGAATTTGCGGCATGACAGCCGACTCTGCCATCGGCGCCGTCTTGGGGTTGCTGGAGCCCGGAGCCTGCAGCACGCCCTGCGTGGCCAGCATCCATGCCAACAGGTAGATAGCGATGTTGTTGAGCATGATCGTCACGATCACCTCGTGCGCCCCCGTGCGTGCTTTGAGCAGACCAGCAATGCCCGCCCAGATGGCACCCGCGACGATGCCCGCGACGATCGCGGCGATCATGTGCAAGGGAAACGGAAGCTTCCACGCTGTCGCGACGTAGCCCGCCGCCGCAGCCGCCATGAGCATTTGCCCTTGACCACCGATGTTGAACAGGCCGGCACGGAACGCAAGCCCCACGCCCAGACCGGCCGCGATCAGCGGGGTCGCAAACTTGAGCGTCTCGGTGAGCGGTCGAATTCCCACGGCAAAACTGTCGGCGTTGAAGTTGTAAATCGACCCACGAAACAGTGCTGCATATGCGCCGCCGACCGAACTTCCGATGGCCGCCAGGGTGTCACCCGGGCGCTGGAAGAAGTACCCGGCGGCCCGTTGCACGCTTTCGTCGGTCACCGCGATCATGATCGATCCGACGAGCACGGCAGCCACCACGGCAAGCAACGAGATGAGGGCGTTGCCCATCGCCACCCGCTGCATCGCAATGCGCCAGCGCGACGGCGCTTCGGGCGTAATCTCGCGCAGGGTCTCCTGCGTGTTGGCGGTCATGCCTGCGCTCCTTCGTTAGCGGCGCCAGCCATCATGAGGCCGAGCGTTTCGCGGGGGGTGTCGCCGGGCACAATGCCCACGACTCGCCCGCGGTACATCACGAGGATGCGGTCTGCGAGAGCTGCGACTTCGTCAAGCTCGCTCGAGATCACCAGCACCGGCACCCCCGAGTCACGCGTCTCAACGAGGCGCTTGTGAATGAACTCGATCGAGCCGACGTCGACGCCGCGAGTGGGCTGCGCGGCAATGAAGATCGATAGGTCGCGGCTCAGCTCGCGCGCCAACACCACCTTCTGCTGGTTGCCACCCGACAGCCGACCCGCAGCTTGGGTCGGGCCCTGTGTACGAATGTCGAATTCTTCGATCTTTTCGACCGCAAAGGCTTCCAGCGTGCGCAATTGCAGGCCGCCGCGCTTAACGAACGGTTCGCCGTTGGAGCGGTCAAGCATGAGGTTCTCGGCGATAGAGAACTCTTTTACCAGGCCGTCGACGCCGCGATCTTCGGGAACAAAACCGACACCCTGGTCGAGAATGTCGCGCACCGATCGTCCGCGCAGTTCTTTTCCGTGCAGTCGGATGCTGCCCTCGACCCGCTCCTGCAAACCGACAAGAGCCTCGGTGAGCTCGGTCTGTCCGTTGCCTTGCACGCCAGCGACTGCCAAGATTTCGCCGCCGCGTACCTCGAACGAGGCATCGTCGACAAGCACGGTGCCTTTGGCATCGGTTACGGTCAGGCCAGACACGACGAGAGCTGGCTCTCCGAGTGTTGGCGGGTTCTTGTGCACGGTGAGCTCCACCGCGCGCCCCACCATGAGCGAAGCGAGTTCGGCGTTAGTCGCGGTGGGGGATGCCTCGCCGACGACTTTGCCGAGACGAATGACCGTGATGCGGTCCGCGACCTCTCGCACCTCGCGCAGCTTGTGGGTGATGAACACAATGGCGGTGCCCTGCTCTTTCAGCAGGCGCATCGTCGCCATCAGTTCATCGGTCTCTTGGGGTGTGAGCACAGCCGTGGGCTCATCGAAAACCAAAATATTTGCGTCGCGCGAGAGAGCCTTGATGATCTCGACCCGCTGTTGCACACCGACCGGAAGATCTTCGACCAGGGCGTCAGGATCGACGTTAAACCCAAAGCGATCTGAGATCTCTTTTACGCGGCTTCGAGCTGCAGCCAGATCGAGCCGACCGCCGAAGGTCGTCTCTTCGTGGCCCAGCATTACGTTCTCGGCCACGGTGAACACCGGAACCAGCATGAAGTGCTGATGCACCATGCCAACGCCAGCGGCCATCGCATCGCCCGGGCCTGCGAAATGCTGCACGACATCGTTTATGAGGATCTGCCCCTCATCGGCCTGATAAAGACCGTAAAGAACGTTCATGAGCGTGGATTTGCCCGCACCGTTCTCACCGAGAAGGCAGTGAATCTCACCGGGTTCGACGGTCAGATCGATGTGATCGTTCGCCGTCAGCGGGCCAAACCTCTTTGTTATGCCGCGCAGTTCGAGCTTCATGTATTGATCCTATTCGTGGCGTGCCATGTCTCTCAGGGATCGCCCGAGCAGACGACAGCGGGGAGGCCGGCGTGCGGCCTCCCCACTGTGGTTGTCTTACTTGCTGAGGTAAGACGTGACGGTGATCTTGCCGTCGATGATGTCTTTCTTGATCTGCTCAACCTTCTTCATGAGCTCGGCGTCAACCTTGCCCTCGAAGTTGTGCAGCGGTGCGAGGCCAACGCCCTCGTTCTCGAGCGTGCCGACGTACGGCTCCCCCGTGAACTCATCGTTGGCAACCGAAAGCACTGCCTCGTAGACCGAGATGTCCATCGACTTCAGCACCGACGTCAGAACGACGTCTTTCGTGGTGGGGTCGGTGTTGAAGAGGTCGGCGTCGACGCCAACCAGAGCGACCTCGTTGCCCGACTCGCTGATCGCCTGCAGAGCCGACTGGTAGATCGGGCCACCCACCGGCATGATCACGTCGACACCCTGGTCAAGAATGTTCTTCGCGACCGACTTGGCTTCTTGGTTGGCTTCGAAGCCACCCGTGAACGAGCCTGTGGTGCCGTCCCATCCGATCACCTGAACAGACGCGCTGTTCTCGGTGTTGTAGTGGTCGACGCCCTGCTTGAAGCCGTCCATGAAGATTGTCACGGTCGGGAACTCCATGCCACCGAACGTGCCGACTTTGCCGGTCGTCGAGTAGCCAGCAGACAGGTAGCCTGCGAGGAACGCAGCCTCTGCCGTGTTGTACAGAAGCGGCTTGACGTTTTCGGCATCAGCCTTGCCATCGAAGTCGGCGTCGGCTGCGTCATCAACGAGGATGAAGTCGGTGTCGGGGTTGGCAATTGCCGCGTCGATCGTGGCCTGCGACAGTGCGAAGCCCACGGAAACGATGGCGTTGCAGCCCTCGCCGACCATGTTGTCGACGTTGGGGCCGTACTCGGTCTCGGTGTTGGACTCGGCCTTCTTCACCTTGACGCCGAGTTCGTCGGCTGCCATGTTGACACCCTCAAGCGAGAGCTGGTTGAAGGACTTGTCGTCGAATCCACCGAAGTCAGAAACGATGCACGGGATGAAATCTGCAGTTGCTTCGCCGCCACCGTCGGTGTTGTTGTCGGCGGGTGCCTGGCCACATGCGGCCAATGCAAGTACGAGGCCAGCAGCGAGTGTCGCGCCCGCCAGCTTCTTGGTGCTAGAGATGGTCACTCTTGCCTCCCCATCAAAATCACCCGCGGCCATCGCGGGTCGATCTAAGTTACCCACTGTTTCATCAATCGTGCGCGTCTCACGCACAAGCGCTAGCGAAAGGTTACAAACCTGCAATGATGCGGGCGCTTCGCTTTGGATGCTACGACTAGAGCACGTCTCCGCGACCGGTGAGTTTCAGCGACTCCACGACGCTCTTCACGCGTTGTGCGTGCTCGGTCGTCGTCACCAACAAAGCATCCGGTGTGTCGACGACAACAATGTCTTGCACCCCCACCAGGCTGATCACGCGCGAGGTCTGGCTAACCAAGAGTCCGCTCGCGGCGTCCGACAGCACTCGCGCGTTGGGCCCGAGCACGGCCAGGTCGTTCTTGCGGCCGTGCGTAATGAGTTTCGTGAGCGAGGCGAAATCGCCTACGTCATCCCAGTCGAAGTGACCGGGCACGACCGCCAGTCGCCCCCGCTCGGCTGCCGGTTCAGCAACGGCGTAGTCGATGGCGATCTTGGGCAAGCCCGGCCAGATGCGGTCGACTGCAGGACCGCGAAGATCTCGGTCGTCCCACGCTTCGGCGAGCTCCATGAGACCGGCGTGCAGTGTGGGCTGGTGCAGCGCCAATTCTTCGAGCAGCACACTGGCCTTGGCGATGAACATTCCCGCGTTCCAAAGGTAGGAACGATCGGCGACGTACGTGCGGGCCGTTTCGAGGTCGGGCTTCTCGACGAAGTTCTCGACGAGTGCCGCCTCTCGCGCGTTCTCGACGACAAGCTCTTGGCCCTGCTTGATGTAACCAAAACCGGTCGCGGGCTCTGTCGGTGAGATACCGATCGTGCAGATGTAACCGGCGCGAGCAACCTCAACGGCATCACGCACGGCGAACTCGAACACCCGTGTTCCGCGAATGACGTGGTCGGCGCTGAACGAACCGATGATGACCTCGGGCTCGCGCCGGTGCAATATCGCGGCGGCCAGACCGATCGCCGCGGCCGACTCGCGCGGCTCTGACTCTAAGAACACATTGAGGTCGGCAATGCCCGACAGCTGCTTCTCAACCGCGGCGCGGTGTGCGCGGCCGGTCACCACGGCGATGCGTTCGGGCCCGGTGAGGGGCTCAAGTCGATCCCAAGTGTCGCGCAATAGCGACTGGCCAGATCCGGTCAAGTCGTGCAAAAACTTGGGCGCATCCGCTCGTGACAGTGGCCACAACCGGCTACCAATGCCGCCCGCAGGAATGACGGCGTAGAAGTCTTTGATGGCCTGGTTCATGCCCCCAGGCTACTGGCGGATGCTGCGCGTGAGTGTGAGAACGATCTGAAAACGATCGTCGTAAGGGTGGCCTACGTCGCCCGGTGCGTAAGAACAGGAATAGGATGAATAGGATCGGGCGCGCCGTAGCGCGTGCGCCGAACTCGCTTCGATCAGGGAGGATGACCGTGTCCGCAAGCACTCGCTTGACACCGTCGATTTCAGAAACCACATCCAAAGCACCCCGAGGCACCCTGTACCGGGGCGCCGACGGCATGTGGTCGTGGGTGCTTCACCGCATCACTGGAGTCGCGATCTTCTTCTTCCTTCTGGTGCACGTTCTTGATACGGCTCTGATTCGCGTCAGCCCCGAAGCATACAACGCGGTGCTCAGCACGTACCAGACCCCGCTGATGGGTCTGGGTGAGGTCGTTCTGGTGGGCGGAATCGTATTCCATGCCTTCAACGGTCTGCGCATCATCTTGGTTGACTTCTGGTCAAAGGGTGCACGGCTCCAGCGTCAGCTGTTCTGGATCGTTCTGGGTGTGTGGGTCGTGACCATGGCAGCCTTCGTGCCCCGTCACCTCATCAACGTCTTTGCCAGCACGGGAGGTGCTCACTGATGTCTGCTCCGGCATCCGTCGCGACTGCGCGGCGCAAACGCGGTTTCAACCTCGAGAAGTGGGGTTGGCTCTTCATGCGCGTTTCCGGCGTGCTACTGATTGTGCTGATCTTCGGACACCTCTTCATCAACCTGATGGTCGGCGAAGGCATCCACGCGCTCGATTTCGCGTTCGTCGCGGGCAAGTTTGCTACCCCGTTCTGGCAGTGGTGGGACGTGCTGATGCTCTGGCTCGCCCTCATCCACGGCACCAACGGCATGCGCACGATTGTTAACGACTACGTCACCACCGAAAAGATTCGTGTCGTGCTCGTGTGGGCGCTGGGCATCAGCGCCGGACTGCTCATCATTTTGGGCACGCTTGTTGTGTTCACGTTCGACCCCTGCGCTGGCGTACTTGAAGACGGCACGCTGTGGGAAACCTGCCAGGCACTGGGCAAGTAGACAAAGAAGGCATACAGAGTGACTACGCAGACTCATGATTCCGTCGTGCGCGACGGCGTGCACTACCACCAGTTCGATGTCGTCATTGTGGGTGCCGGCGGCGCTGGCATGCGCGCGGCTATCGAAGCGGGTCCGGGGGCAAAAACCGCCGTGATCTCAAAGCTTTACCCGACGCGCTCCCACACCGGCGCGGCGCAGGGCGGTATGGCCGCAGCTCTCGCCAACGTCGAAGAAGACTCATGGGAGTGGCACACCTTCGACACGGTTAAGGGCGGCGACTACCTCGTCGACCAAGACGCGGCCGAGATTCTCGCCCGAGAGGCTATTGACGCCGTCATCGATCTCGAGAACATGGGGTTGCCGTTCAACCGCACCCCCGACGGCAAAATCGATCAGCGTCGCTTCGGCGGTCACACGTCTGAGCACGGAAAAGCACCGGTTCGTCGCGCGTGCTACGCCGCAGACCGCACCGGACACATGATTTTGCAGACACTGTTCCAAAACTGCGTTCGCTTGGGTATCAACTTCTTCAACGAGTACTACGTGCTCGACCTGATCACGGTGAAAGATGCCGCTGGCAACACTCAGGTCGCTGGCGTCGTGTCATATGACCTGGCCACCGGCGAGCTTCACGTGTTCCAATCCAAAGCCGTTATCTTCGCGACCGGCGGTTTTGGCAAGATCTACAAGACCACCTCGAACGCGCACACGCTCACGGGCGACGGGGTCGGTATCGTCTGGCGCAAGGGTATCCCGCTCGAAGACATGGAGTTCTTCCAGTTCCACCCGACCGGCCTCGCGGGTCTCGGCATCTTGCTCACAGAGGGTGCCCGCGGTGAGGGCGCTATCTTGCGCAACGCCTCAGGTGAGCGCTTCATGGAGCGCTACGCCCCCACAATCAAAGACCTCGCACCGCGCGATATTGTCGCTCGGTCCATGGTGCAAGAGGTTCTCGATGGCCGTGGCGCAGGGCCGAATAAAGACTACGTTTACCTGGACTGCACCCACCTCGGTGCCGAAGTTCTCGAAACCAAGTTGCCGGACATCACCGAATTCGCGCGCACCTACCTTGGCGTTGACCCCGTGACCGAACTGGTTCCGGTCATGCCGACGGCTCACTACGCGATGGGTGGCATTCCCACTAACAACGACGCCGAAGTGCTCGCCGACAACAACACCGTCATTCCGGGGCTCTACGCCGCCGGTGAGTGCGCTTGCGTGTCGGTGCACGGTTCAAACCGTCTCGGCACGAACTCGCTGCTTGACATCAACGTGTTCGGCAAGCGTGCCGGCCGTAACGCCGTCGAGTACGTCAAGACCGCAGAGTTCGTTCCGTTGCCTGAAAACCCGGCCGTGTTCGTCTCTGAAATGATCGAGGGCCTGCGCAACAACCAGGGCACCGAGCGCATTGCCGTGCTTCGCAAGAAGTTGCAAGAAGAGATGGACCGCAACGCTCAGGTGTTCCGCACGGAAGAGTCGCTCACCCACGTGTTGGGCGTCATCGAAGAACTGCGCGAACGCTACAAGAACGTGCACGTCGACGACAAGGGCAAGCGTTTTAACACCGACCTGCTTGAGGCTGTTGAGCTGGGCTTCTTGCTCGACATCGCCGAGGTCGTCGTTTACGCCGCACGCAACCGTAAAGAAAGCCGTGGCGGTCACATGCGCGACGACTTCCCGAAGCGTGACGACGAGAACTACCTGAAGCACACCATGGCCTACCTCAGCGGAGACGCCCTCTCTGCTGATGCGACCGATCACATCAGACTCGACTGGAAGCCGGTTGTCATTACCAACTACCAGCCGATGGAGAGGAAGTACTGACAATGTCGACCGTCGTCGCCGAAGCATCCGTTGACAGCGTCGCTGTCGATACGAGCATTCAGTCATTCATCGTCACGTTCAACGTTCGTCGCTTCGACCCAGAAGTTGATGCAGAGCCGCGTTGGGTCGATTACGACGTCGAGCTGTATCCCACCGACCGCGTGCTTGACGCCCTGCACAAGATCAAGTGGGAGGTCGATGGCTCGCTGAGCTTCCGCCGCTCCTGTGCGCACGGCATCTGCGGCTCCGATGCGATGCGCATCAACGGCCGTAACCGTCTGGCGTGCAAGACGCTGATCAAAGACCTCGATATTTCGAAGCCGATCTACGTCGAAGCCATCAAGGGCCTGCCGCTAGAAAAAGACCTCATCGTCGACATGGAGCCGTTCTTCGCTTCCTACCGCGAAGTACAGCCGTTCTTGCTCGCAAACTCTTCTGTCGAAAAGGGCAAGGAGCGCGTGCAGTCCATTGCCGACCGTGCGATCTTCGACGACACCACCAAGTGCATCCTGTGTGCTGCGTGCACGTCTTCATGCCCCGTGTTCTGGACCGATGGGCAGTACTTCGGTCCGGCCGCGATCGTGAACGCACACCGCTTCATCTTCGACTCGCGCGATGACAACGCAGAGGTTCGCCTCGACATTCTCAATGACAAAGAGGGCGTGTGGCGTTGCCGCACCACCTTCAACTGCACCGAGGCATGCCCCCGTGGCATCGAGGTGACCAAGGCTATCGCCGAGGTCAAGCAGGCTATCTTGCGCGGCGGTCGCTGAGCCGTAGCATCCGATTATCGAGCCCGTGTCGTTACGACGCGGGCTCGAGTCGTTTTCGATGACCGAGCCACTAGCTAGGGTGAAGATGTGTCTGACCACGATGTAGCGCGCGACTCTGAGGCCGGTCGCCTCGACGCTGCCGTGGAGCGCGCGACCGAGCTGACTCAGCGCGCGATCGCACTGTTTCCGGTGCGGGTATGGCGGCACTTTCTGCAAAACAATGGCTTTTTACTCGCGGCCGGCGTGAGCTATCAGGCGCTCTTCGCGATCTTTGCGGTCATCTATCTGGCGTTCGCGATCGCCGGGCTCTGGTTGGGCGGTAGCGCAGAGGCCGTTGACGCCATGATCGGTGTGATCAACGGTTACATTCCGAACCTGATCAGCGATAACGGCGGCCTCGCGACACCCGAGCAGGTGCGGCAGATTGCCGATAGGACCACGGGTGTGCTCAGCATCACCGGTCTTATCGCCCTCATCACGGTGATTTGGACAGCCATCGGTTGGGTGACGTTTGCTCGCCGCGCTGTCCGCGACATTTTCGGCCTACCGCCCGACCGCCGTAGCTACGTGATTTTGAAAGCGCGAGATCTGCTCGCGGCACTAATTTTCGGAGTGCTGTTGATCGTCGGCTCGGTGCTGAGCTCGGGCAGTGCGGCCGTGCTGAGCTGGTTGCTTGCCCAACTGGGCTGGGACGCCGGGTCGAGCGCGATCAATATCAGCATTCGCATTGGCACGGTCGTTGTGTCGTTCGCCTTGCTTTCAGCTTCACTCGCGGCGATGGTGCGGTTTCTAACCGGCACTTCTCTTGAGTGGCGCACGATCTGGCCGGGCGCTCTGCTCGGCGGCGGCGCCATGACGGTGCTGCAGTTTGGTGCTGGTTTTCTGCTCAGTTACACGCCGACCAATCCACTGCTGGCAACTTTTGCGATCTTTATTGGTTTGCTGCTGTGGTTTCGCATTAATGGTGTCGTGATTTTGGTGGCGGCCGCGTGGATCGCCGTTGCTGCGAAAGACCGCGATATGCCGCTCTTGGAACAGTCCGATGAAGAGCGACGCGCAGCAGAGCACCGAGCTTTGCTGGTCGCCGCCCGAATACGCGTGCGGAACGCCCAGCAGGCTCGCGCGCAGGCTCCCTGGTACCGTGCCTGGCGGGCCACACGGCAGCTTCGTGCAGCGCAGGAGTCTTTGCAAGCGCTTGAGGCAACGACACCAGAGACGGCGGATGCTTCGCCTTCAGCTGTGCTCGACATGAGCAGACTGCGCGCGGCCATCAACGTCCGACGGCCTCGTTAGGCTGGGTACATGCCCCATCTGCGTGTCGCTTCGGTCAATGTCAACGGTATTCGCGCGGCAGTGCGCAATGGTATGCACTCGTGGCTCGAGTCAGCCGAAATCGATGTGCTGACGCTGCAAGAGGTACGCGGGCAAGATGAACATCTTGAGGCTGCTTTTCCGGGGTGGTCAATTGCACACGACGTCGCCACCGCGAAGGGGCGCGCCGGCGTGGCAATCGTGAGTCGCGAGCCGGCCATCGCTGTGCGCACTGTCTTTGGCGACGACGATTTCGATTCCGCGGGCCGCTGGATCGAGGGCGACTTTCTGCTGGGCGACATGCCCCTGACAGTGGTGAGCGCATACGTGCACTCGGGCGAAGCCGACACCCCCAAGCAAGATGAGAAGTGGCGATTTCTTGATGGTTTAGGTGAGCGCCTGAGCGCGTTGCAGGCAGCTGGCGCATTGGCTGTTGTCACAGGTGACCTCAACGTGGGTCACCGCGAACTCGACATTAAGAACTGGCGAGGAAACCGCAAGAAGGCGGGCTTTTTGCCCCGCGAGCGCGCGTATTTCGATCGCTTTCTTGGCGCGCACGGCGAACTGGTTACCGGCGTTGACGGTACCACCGGCACGGGCTTGGGCTGGATCGATGTCGGCCGCCAGTTTCACGGCGAGGTCGAGGGTCCGTACACCTGGTGGTCAAACCGTGGCCAGGCGTTCGACAACGACACGGGGTGGCGCATCGATTACCACTTGGCCACTCCCCCGCTCGCCGCGCGCGCAAGTAACTATCACGTTGCCCGTGCAGCTTCTTACGCCGAGCGGTGGAGCGACCACGCGCCGGTTGTAGTCGACTACACGTACTAAGACCGTTTCGCCAGCTTTTTGACCTCCCGTCGTTGCGCCGCGAAGCTGTCGGGCGCGCGCCTCTAGGATTGACACCGTGACCAAACCTCGCCTCTATTCCGGAATGCAGCCCTCTGCCGACTCTCTTCAGGCCGGCAACTACATTGGGGCGCTTGTGCAGTGGCGCAACATGCAATCGTCGTACGACGCGTTCTTCTCAGTCGTTGATCTGCATGCCATCACGGTTCCGCAGAAACCAGAAGAGTTGCGTGAAAAGACTCGGCGCACCGCAGCCCAGTACATCGCGGCGGGTATCGAGCCATCGAAGTCGACGCTCTACGTGCAATCACATGTACGCGCACACGCGGAGCTCGCATGGATTCTCAGTACGATCACGGGGTTCGGCGAGGCGGGTCGCATGACCCAGTTCAAAGACAAATCAGCAAAGCAGGGCGCTGACGCGGCATCCGTGGGTCTTTTCACGTACCCCGTGCTGATGGCGGCCGACATTTTGTTGTACCAATCCGAGGTTGTGCCCGTCGGCGATGACCAGAAGCAGCATGTTGAGTTGACGCGTGACCTCGCGGAGCGCTTCAACAGTCGTTTTGGTACTGCTTTTGTCGTGCCGAAACCTGTTATTCAGGCCGATTCTGCACGTATTTATGACCTGCAGAACCCCACGTCGAAGATGTCGAAGTCGGCCGAGAGCGAGGCTGGCGTGCTGTGGTTGCTCGATGACCCGGCGAAGTCGGCCAAAAAGATCATGCGCGCAGTGACCGATGATGAAGGAACCGTGCGTTTCGATCGTCAAGCCAAGCCCGGTGTCTCGAACCTGCTCACGATTTACTCGGCGCTCAGCGGCATCTCGGTGCAGTCACTTGAAGACGAGTACGCGGGTCGCGGCTACGGTGACTTTAAAAAGGGGCTCGCCGAAGTCGTCGTCAACGAGTTCGGTCCGGTGCGCGCTCGCGTTCTCGAACTGCTCGATGACCCCGCTGAGCTTGACCGCATACTCGCGATCAACGCGGCTAAGGCCGATGAAGTCGCCGATGCCACGCTCAACGACGTCTACGACAAGGTCGGCCTCTTACGTCGCGTGCGCTAGGGCTAGGCCTAGGGCTAGGGCTAGGGCTCGGCAATGATCACGCGCAGATCTGCGATCGCGCGATCGTAGTCGGCCGAGATGTCTCGCAGCGCACCCTCATCTGTCGCCATCGGTGGCGGTGCGTCAGCCCACTCATCCATGAGTACGGCGGCCGCCACGCCCGACGCACTGACATGCAGTAGCGCCTCTCTCACGACTGAAACCTCGGGCAAGCGGCGTAGGTGCGGGTGCATTGACAACCAGCGCACGGCAAGCTCGAGTTCTTGGTGACGCAGCGCTGTGAAAGTTGACTCCCAGTGCACCGCTGTCTCGGGCTGTTGCAGAA
>Ga0098066_1000400_pt1 | contig 12524 bp, 8 predicted proteins | sample 25BtaG_FD_76332 | JGI IMG/M metagenome (GOLD analysis project Ga0098066, IMG submission 76332) | Marine viral communities from Cariaco Basin, Caribbean Sea - 25B_WHOI_OMZ_CsCl | ecosystem: Environmental > Aquatic > Marine > Oceanic | place: Caribbean Sea: Cariaco Basin | collected 2014-11-08
ACTCTATAGTATAAACAAAACAGCACCTACTATTGAGTAAGTGCTGTTGGTAAGCTTGCTAAGATTTAAAAATTTTATCTATAGCCACTCTTATTTAAAACGCTTACCTAATGAGCCACTGATATAAATTTCCTGGCTAGAAGTCATGATATGACTGAGGCTGGCGTAAACTTATACCAGTGGCTCTATGTCAAATCTTGAGTGGCTTGGCTAGAGTGGTTATTGGCAAGTAAATAGGTAATCATTTACTTTAATTCTACCTGTCTTTGATTGAAGACCGCCTGCTAGAATAATTTTTCCGTCATCCGCACAGATAACCTCTGAAGGCTTACCTTGATTTAAGAAACTGAGGGTAACTTTGCAGATATTGCGCTTCTGGCCATAAACAGTCTTATCATCAGTCTTACAATTTTCAGTATTTTCAGGATCAAAAGGCTTGGTTACTTCTTTAGTTAGCTTACATTTAGCAGCTTTACACATGGTGTCAGTTTTACAGTCTTTTTGTGCAGCTTCCGAAGGGCAGCTGTATTCATTACCGTTAAATATTTTAGTCTTATAAGAAGTCACATAAGAGCCACTACTGTCGCTATCGCCGCCACAACCACTCAGGGCTAACGCTGAACCCAACACTACCAAACTTGATACACCTATTAACTTCATTATGCTCTATCCCTATCAACACCAAACATGGCTCAACCCAAATCGTTATAAACTTTGCAGCGCCGACATGATTAGCTGGAGTATTCATTAATAAAAAACCCTTAATTTATTATTAAGTGTTTGTATTTTCGGAATATAACAGTATTACCAAGGGAAGTAAATTATTAAACAATTGCGGCTACCGCCCTTTTTTGTCGTAACTCTTGTTATAATTGCCCTCTAAAATTATCCTGTTGTTCTTTGACACCTTTTGTCCTCAACACCACTGCTCGGCATTGCTTTGCCGATTTCACTTTTACTTTTAAGGCGACATTATGACCTCTCTTACTGCGCTCTCTCCTATCGACGGCCGCTATGCCAGCAAAGCCGACAGCTTACGCCCCTATCTGTCTGAATTTGGCCTAATCAAAGCTCGCGTCACGGTAGAGATTCGTTGGTTGCAGATGCTGGCTGAAAACCCAGGTATCACTGAGCTTGCGCCCTTTGATAGCGAAACGACTGCGTTCTTGGATAAGATTGTCTCAGACTTTAGTGAAGCCGATGCGCAGGCTATCAAAGATATTGAAAGCACCACCAACCATGATGTGAAAGCCGTAGAGTATTTCATCAAAGACAAATTCCGTGGCAATGCCAAGCTCGAGGACAGCCTAGAATTTATCCATTTCGCTTGTACTTCTGAAGATATCAACAACTTATCTTATGCTTTGATGCTAAAAGACAGCCGTGAAGTCGTACTTGATAAGATGCAGCAATTGACTGATGCACTAGCGACTTTAGCTAAGACTCATGCTGACCAACCTATGCTATCGCGTACCCATGGTCAGACGGCTAGCCCGACGACCCTAGGTAAAGAGATGGCCAACGTCGCTTATCGTCTAGCCCGCCAAATCAAACAGTTCAAGCAAGTCGAATTGTTGGGCAAAATTAATGGTGCAGTGGGTAACTATAACGCTCATTATTCAGCCTATCCGGATATCGATTGGCAGCAAGTGGCTGAGCAATTCATCACGGACAGCTTAGCGCTAACCTTTAACCCGTACACCACGCAGATTGAGCCGCACGATTATATCGCTGAGCTATTCGACGTAGTGCGTCGTTTTAATACTATTTTGATCGATTTCAACCGTGATATCTGGCAGTACATTAGCTTAGGCTATTTTAAGCAAAAACTTAAAGATGGCGAAGTGGGCTCATCGACTATGCCGCATAAAGTCAACCCAATCGACTTTGAAAACTCGGAAGGTAACTTGGGTGTCGCCAACGCTATGCTCGCGCACTTGGGTGAAAAGCTACCAATTTCAAGAATGCAGCGTGATCTCTCGGACTCTACCGTATTACGTAATATCGGTGTGGGCCTAGCGCAAAGCATGATAGCCTATGATGCTTGCCTAAAAGGTATTGGCAAATTAGAAGTCAACCCTGCCCGCCTAGATAGCGATTTGGATAACGCACAAGAAGTCTTGGCTGAGCCTATTCAAACCGTTATGCGCCGCTACCGTGTGGAAAACCCATACGAGAAGCTAAAAGCATTAACTCGTGGTCAAGCTATGACGCGTGACGACATGCTTACCTTTGTCGATGGTAATGAGCTAGACGCGGTCGCTGAAGATGCTAAATCACGCTTGCGTGAGATGACGCCAGCGACTTATATTGGCAATGCGGCTGAGCAAGCGCGTACTATCGATACGCATATTGCTAAGCTAAATGAAAAATAGGCCAAGCTTAAAATTATAGACCATCACAATGAGCTAAGCGTTTTATTGAAGACGCTTAGCTTTTTGCGTTAATAGTCATGGTTAATAGTTCATGTTTAATAGATTAGCGATTTGCTAAGGAGTAGCATTTGCGCATACTGGGAAGTAAGACGCTAGCAATAGCGTTGGGGAGTTGTCTATTAAGAGGCACCCTTGCAGAAGTCGTCAACCTTGATTAGGTGGCATAAAGCTGTCTGGGTCAGCTCTCTGATAGTTATAGTCGTTATGCTGCTAGCCAGCATCAATCCGCTAGAATGGTCCAGTTATCTGTTACATCAAGCGGGCACGCTACTTTTTATGATAGCGATGCTACTAGCTTATCGCTACCTTAAGATTAGTGCTCACGCTTATTTCCTATCCATGGTGTTTTTGCTTATTCATATCATCGGCGCCCGCTATCTTTATTCGTACGTACCCTATGATGATTGGACGCAGATGCTGTTTGGCTTTAATTTGACCAACTACTTTGGTTGGCAGCGTAATATGTACGATAGACTCGTGCATTTTAGCTACGGGTTGCTGCTGTTTGCCACGATGTATGAGGCTCTCAAAGCTGTCTTGCGCCTGCCCTCACCACGCCAGCTTATTGTTATCACCCTTATGCTGAATATGGCCTCGAGTATGCTCTATGAGCTGTTTGAATGGGGCATTGCCATGACGCTCTCAGCGGAAGATGCAGAAAGCTACAATGGTCAGCAAGGCGATATGTGGGATGCGCATAAAGATATGGCGCTGGCTTTATTAGGCGGGATTATCAGTGCGCTTGTCTATACGATGACGCCTTTACGGGCAGTGCTGCGTAAACCCTAATCACGGATAGCAGGCTTCCTTTAGCGATATATTAACTTTACTACGGCGATCATTGAGGAAGTGATCTATCTCAGTGCGAAGAGGGTCAAGCAAATCTATCCAAATCATTTAGTAGAGCGGTTATTCTAGATGGCGGGCTTAGATTACGGGTACAGTATGTTTTGATTAGGTTGGTGTCAGTATGCTGCGGTATAATATCGCATATAAGCTATGAGTTTATCACGACATGAGACTGCCGTGATAAGTGCCCGCTCAGTGTGCTAGATGGATGAGCACCTGCGCCCGCTAACCAAACTTAGCTTATTTCTTCTTTCTATCATCATCTTCATCGTCGTCTTCGCCACCCGGTATAATGGCTTTACCTACCGCGACCGTCCCTTTAACCACGCCTTTCGTAGTTTTATAGGCTATTTTCGCAGGTACGGTAACGATTTTGTGGACACAAGCTTGTAAAAACAGCGTGCTGATTAAGATAACTATAAGGGGAAAAGGTTTCATAAAAGTCCTAATAATGGAGGTTGGCTAGCAACCATGAGACAATGCTAATAATAAACTATTAGCGGGCTTTTCTAAAGCACCCTACTCCCTTATCTTCACCGCATTCGTATACCCCGTAATCTCACGAACTAGATTCATCAACGACCCGGATTATTTCATGACCTCTTTAAAACTCTGTTTGCCCGACTCTATCACTCCCGCCCAGTTCCTCGCCGATTATTGGCAAAAAAAACCGCTACTCATTAAACAAGGCCTGCCGAAGCTAGTCGGTATGTTTGAGCCTGAAGATATTTTAGGTCTGGCGCTAGACGAAGAGGCGCTGGCTCGCTTATTGGTCAATGACCCTAGCAATGCTGATAAAGAGGCTGCCCAATGGACGATGAAAAAATCTCCGTTAAGCGATGCCGACTTAGCGCCTTTATTGGCAAAAGAGGGGAGCAATCAAAACCATGCAGACGATACGCAGGCTAGCAACTGGACCGTGCTGGTACAGAATTTAGAACAATGGTCACCCGAGCTTGGTCAGTTGTGGCAGTCGTTTGACTTTATTCCGCAGTGGCAGCGCGATGATATTATGGTGTCTTACGCGCCTAAAGGTGGTTCAGTTGGTCGCCATTATGACGACTATGATGTCTTTTTAGCGCAAGGATTTGGCAGTCGCCGTTGGCAGTTGGGGCAATACTGTGATGAGACCACTGCTTTCGTTGCCAATGAGCCTATCCGTATCTTTGACGATATGGGTGAGATTATTTTTGATGAAGTATTAGAAGCCGGTGATGTACTGTATGTCCCACCAAAGCTGGCGCATTATGGCGTCGCTGTGGAGGATTGCCTAACCTTCTCATTTGGTTTTCGCCGTCCGAACCTAATGCAAGTACTCGATAGCTTGGCCGATGTGGCCACCAGCGAGCAGAGCTTATTTGTGCCGATGCTACTGGAGCAAACTTTGCAGTCCTCAGGAGAGTTGCAAGCAGATAGTATCGCGCAAATCAAAGCGCAGCTTATCGACATGCTCAGCTCAGCTCGCGGTGATGAGCTCATTCGTCAGAGTGTTAGTGAAGTCGTCAGCAAACGCCAGTACGACCTGCTAAACCCCGAAGAAATTATCGAAGATTACGAATTGGTCGAAGCTTTAGCTACGGATGCTACTTTAAAAATTGATTACAGCAGTCGGCTAATTTATACCCAAGATGCTGACGATACTCTTAGTATTTATGCTAATGGGCAAAGATTAGATGATATTAGTAGTGTCGAGGCGCAATTGCTCAAACATCTAGCGGATGGGGGCACGATAACCAAAGACCACCTTTCTACAGATGATTATGAAATTGACCCTGCCACCGTAATGCAATGGTTGGAGAATGGCTGGGTGTGGTTAGATTACTAAGCATACTGACGTTAAATACAACCGTTTAAATGACACGTAATAAAAAGCCCGCCTTAATCTAATTATGGCGGGCTTTTTTAGCGCAATCTAATAGACTATCAGCCTTAACTCGGCCAATACTATCGATGATTACAGTAGGAAGAAATAAGCCCAGAGGCCGACAAGGACCACTGACACTATATTTAGCACGATACCAACGCGCACCATTTCGGCTTGCTTGATTAATCCAGTACCGAAAACAATAGCGTTAGGCGGCGTAGCGACTGGCAGCATAAAGGCACAAGAGGCGCCGATACCGATAATGAGCACTAAGACCTCATGAGGTAGCCCCATATGCTCAGCGATAGCCATGAATACAGGCACTAATAAAGCAGCAGAGGCGGTATTAGAGGCAAATTCTGTCAAAAAGATAATGAAGGCAGAAATGGCAAACATTACCACTAATAATGGCGCGGTCGTCAAGGCATTAGCGACCGTCTCCCCCATGACTAATGATGCTCCTGACAGCTTTAGCACGTTAGACAAAGCAATACCGCCACCGAAGAGCATTAACACGCCCCAGTCGGTGTTATCCGAGACTTGTTTCCAAGAGACCAACCCTAAGCTTACTACTGCCGCTGCTGCACTCAAAGCAATGATAGAGTCTAGTTTGCCAATACCAAAGATAGTTTCTAGCTTGGCACTGAATATCCACGAGATAGCAGTTATTAGAAACACAATAATGGTCAGGATACGTGGGGTCGTCCATGCAATCTCTTGATCCAGCGTGGTATTAATACGCACATTAAGATTGGGCTTGAGCACCATATACATGACGCCTAATAGCACTGGGAGCAGTACTAACATCACAGGGATACCAAACTTCATCCAATCAAAGAATGATAGATTTAGAGCTTTGGCAGCGATAGCATTAGGAGGAGAGCCTACTAGCGTACCAAGACCACCCAAGCTAGCACAATAAGCGATACCGAGTAAGACGAATACGAAAGTACCGCGATCTTTCTCCCGGTCTATTTGTGACAACATACCAATAGCTAGCGGCAACATCATGGCAGCAGTAGCGGTATTGGATATCCACATTGATAGCAGCGCAGTGGCTGCAAATATTAGCATGACGGCAACGTTTAATCGTCCACCCGACATAGAGATAATCTTTAGGGCAATCTTTCTATCTAACTGCTGCACATGCAAGGCTGCTGCTAAGGCAAAGCCCCCGAAGAAGATATAGATAATAGGGTCAGCAAAGCTGGCTAGCGCACTGGTAGTATCAAAATCTGGGATACCAATAACGACGCCAATAATCATAACTAAAATGGCGGTAATGGTTACGTGAACAGCTTCGGTTAACCACAATGCCCCAATAAACACCAACATAGCCAGACCCTTATTCACATTAGGGTCAAACTGCAAGGTGTTATATATCAACAAGCTAACTAGAGCAGCAATGGCGACAATGATAAGGCCTTTGCCTGTACCTTTAGGGAAAGTATCGGTAAAGAGATATTCATTACCATCAACGGGCAGGTGACCGTCTAATGGTGGTTTTTGCGGGTTTTCTGACATGAGGATTCCTTATCTTGTACGCTAGGAGCTTAAATATACAATAATGGGCTGACTTTATAACATAAATTCATGCTAATTAGTTAGCCTAAATTGGAATACTATTATTAAAGTCAATGACTTAATTTATACTTAACAGTTTTTATTTTTTACAATACCTTAATCGAATTATTAACTTGGTCTTATCTAATGCTCTACTTATCTTTTATATGCCATTGAATAAGACAGCTATTAAAAAACCCGCCATAATTATTATGACGGGTTAAGTATCTTGTCAGACTTTCATAGGGCTTAGAGGCTAAATTAGGAATTAAACTAAAATTATAATCCTCAATGCCTGTTGTTAACTACTGCTGCTGCGCATAGACCGATACCATGACTTCTACCCGGCGGTTGGGTTGCAAGCAGTTGATAAGCGCCTGACTGTTCGCAGACTCTGTACATAGAGCTACCGGCTTGGCTTCTCCAGCACCCGTAGCGCTGATAGTGGCGGCCTTGACACCCTGCTGGATTAAATACGAACGCACAGTATTGGCACGGCGCTCAGACAGTTGTAAATTATAAGCATCATCGCCTAAGCGATCGGTATGACCAGTAATGACTACGCGACTATTGCCTTGGTCTTGATACTTTCTTAAAACCGCAGCCAATTCATCAAGAGACTGCTTACCGTTAGGCTTTATATTGCTGATTTGCCATTGGTCAAAATCAAATAGCGCATCGGCTGCTAAGTTGATTTGCTCATTGACGATTGGCGTAGCGACTACCCCACTTGACGCATTCTCTACCTGTGCATACTTAGCACAGTCATTAGGCTGCCAATAGAATTGCTGGGCAATATTGTCTTTATCAAAGATGACTTTGAACTGACACTTCTCTATTGAACCATCGTCTTGATAGAACTTAAAGATATAATCCCATTCTTTAGCATGTTGGCGCTCACTAAAATGCGGGCGGCCAATCAACTGGTACAAGTCGTCTTTATTGGCGCCAGCACGTACCTTACTTAGGTTTTCACTGTTTGGAAAAACACCTTCTTTTTCCCAAGCTTTGTCCATTTCAGGAAATACTAAATCTGAGGTCTCTACTTGACCTTCAGGATTAATGTTATGGCTTAAAGTACTGGTACAACTGGTGGCTAGCACAGCAGCAGCTAAAGACATGGAAATAGCTAGAGATTTTAATACGCTGGTAGGTCGAATGTTCTTTATCATTGTTATTCCTTAATAGGCTTTGATACTTAATGAGCTTTGATAAGAGTGACCAGTAGCATAAGGGTGCGCCCCTATCCTACTGGTCTGAGAAAGTACGCTCTACTTACCAGTGCATACCAACGCCTGCTGCAGCGCCCGCATTGCCTTTGGTATCTGCTGAGCCATTGATCTTGATGACCCAACGACCATTGTCAGACAACTTAGACATACCGACGGCTACTGCGCCCTCACCGTTATAAGTCGCGATACCACCAGAAATCATGCTCTTACCTGGTAGGAAGGCTTGAGGCATAGAGGCCATTGCCATTGCAGATGAGATACCTGCGTTGGCTTCTTCCTGCACCCCATCTAACTTATAACCTAGGTCATCGACGCTGTTGGCGACTTTGGTGATGGCTTGGTTGGTGTTGTATAGCTGACCACCATTAACTGCATCATTGCTGCCTTCCGTAATCTTGCCTTCGGCCACATTGGTAATCTGCTGATTGCCCGCGTTAATACCTTGCACAGTCACACTTGGTGCTTTAGTAATCGCTGTGCCATTGTTATCGACGAAGGTCATACCATCAGCACCATATACAGTACCGTTTTTAGCGTTTGAGACTGTGACGCCATTGGCAGCTGTAGTCGCTTTATTACCATCCTTGTCCGCTACTGTGCTACCTGCCGCACCATAGTTGCTCGTATTACCGGCAGCATCTTTCACACTAGTACCATTGGCAGTCAACGTGGCTGAATTGCCTTTACCATCATCTGCAGTGACCGTTTGCGCGGCAACTGATTTCACAGTGATGTTATCCGCTAAGCCCAGTTGCACCCCATCGGTAGTGGTTGTGCTAGTCACATTTTTATCACCTTTGACATTAATAGTATCACCAAGCTGATAATTGTTAGCTGCAGAGCCATTACCGAAGTTAATGCCTTTGCTCACATTACCTGTAGTAGTACCGATATTCGTCTTTAAGGCTTCAATAGCTTGATTGGTACCATATAACTGACTACCGTTAATAGCATCCGTACTGTCTTTGCTAATTAAGCCAGCAGCAACGTTTTGGATACGGCGCTCAGCATCTACATCACCCACACTCACTACACCGGCCGCTGTGCCACCTGCATAATTGTAGGTCTCACCATTGATTTTACTCTGGTTATAGACAGTGGTACCAGCAGTTGAGTTGCTAGCTTCAGTAGAAGCCGCTGACTTACTGCCTAGGTTTACTGAGTTTTCAGCGGTTTTAGTCACGTCATTACCGATGACGAAGCTGTTATCGGTAGCAACAGTGTTGTTATTACCTAGTGAATAACTGCCATCACCTGTTACTGTAGACGGATCACCGATAGCACCAGAGCCAGTACCCGTGACGACGTTGCCCGTACCGATAGCGATACTGTCTTTACCGGTTACCGTAGCGCCCTTACCAATAGCGATACCATTGGTAGCTTGATTGCCAACTTTGGCCTGATAACCGATAGAAGTACTGTAAGCACCGCCTGCACTCGAGTCTATCGAGTTAGTGGCTTGCTCTGGAATTTCAGAACCTGCTGTCTCATCATTCACGTGGATGAATTTAATACCTTCTTCATTCATCTTATTGATTGCACCAATAACTGAGTTATTGATGAACTCAGCTTGGCCAGCGACATTATAAGTAATTAACGCGTCTTTACCCGCTTGCGTTAAGTTGCCCTTATCATCTATTAATATCTTGCCATCCTCATCTTTACCAAGGGCTTGAGAGATATTGGTGACATTATTAGTGACGTTGGTTACATTGCCTTGGACTTGAGTCAAATCACCGACAGTAGCCGCATTTTTCCACTGAGCGCTTGAGGATCCTTCAGCTTTTATTTGTTCAACCGTCTTACCTTCAAGGCCACTAGCCACGTTTCTGATGACCGTATTACCCGCATCGATACCACCTTTGGTGATACTTGGGGTGCCCGCAATAGCCTCACCAGTAGTCGTGTCAATGAAGGTTAAGCCCTCAGCGCCATAGCTGGTAGCATTACCCTTACCGTCTTGAACAGTCATACCATTAGCCGCAGTCATTGTTTGATTACCAGCCGTGTCTACAATTGTATTGCCGGTCGCCTTAATAACATTGGTGTTACCAGCGTCATCAGTAATAGTGGATCCGGTAGCACCATAAACACTTTCGTTGTCATTAGCGTCTTTGACTTTAGTGCCGTTAGCAGCAGTAATAGTCTCATTACCATCTGCGTCAGTAATATTGCTACCTACTGCACCATAGTTGCTTGCGTTACCAGCAGCATCTTTAACATTAGTGCCATCAGCTGCAGTAATAGTTTCATTACCGGCGTCATCAGTCAGGGTATTGCCTGCTGCAGTGCTGGCATTAGTGTTGCCATTGGTATCGACGATGGTCGAACCCGTAGCATTGTAACTGCTGTTATTACCTGCAGTGTCCGTCACCTTGGTGCCAGTGCTATCAAGCTTAGTTACGTTACCATTGCCATCATCTGCAGTAACTGACTTAACATTAATGTCGTCAGCTAAATCGTAGTTGATGCCATTGTCAGATACTGTCGCTACTAGGTTGCTGTCTTTGTTGGTGTATTTAACCGTTTCGCCTAGTTGGACATTATCTGTAGTGCCATTATCTGCAGCAATATTAAAGCCTTTGTTCGCCTGGCCTTGAGCATTGGCAATCGCTTGATTGGTCTCAAACAATTGGTTGCCGTTGATAGCATCAGTACTGTCTTTGGCAACATTACCAGCAGCTACGTCTTTGATAACCGTGTTGCCCGCGCTGATACCTGCTTTGGTGATACTTGGCGTGTTGGCAACTGGATCACCATTGGTATCAAGGAAAGTTAGGCCTTCAGCGCCATAACTAGTAGTGTTCTTACCATCGGTGACTATAGTACCTTGAGCCGTAGTATTGGTCGCATTGCCTGCACCATCAGTAACCGTAGAGCCGGCTGCACCATAGTTGCTGGTGTTGGTGCCATCAGTCACGTTAGTGCCCGCTTTGGTTAATGCCGTTACGTTGCCTGCTTTATCATCAACGGTAACGCCAGCGTTGTTAGTGACAGTATTACCCGTAGTCACGCTACCAGTCGCACCTAAATCAAGGTTCTTCTTCAGACTGTACTTGATGGTGTTGGCAGATTTAACCACTTCTAAGTTATTCTCACCAGCAGCCGTACCGATGTCTATGGTGTCGCCCGCTTTTACCGCAGCGCCATTTGCACCATTAGTCTGTAGCGTGAAGCCTTTATCTAATTCGCTAATGGCATCACCAACGTTGTTGCTGTTAGTACCATTGACGCTGTAAGTCGGTGCACTTACTGTACCCGTCTTATCGTCATAAGTAGCGCCGCCACCTAGGTTGCTTGCCGTGCTGTTGCCTAAAGCATCAGTCTTTGTGCTGCCAGCAGTGGCTAAAGCGTCTAATTGACCTTTGTTCACCGCGTCTTTCGCATCTGAGCCGTCTTGGACATTAACAATCTTCTGATTATTAGCATCAAAGCCATTGGCCTTAACCTGACCGGCAAACGTCGGCGCATCCAACAGCTGAATGTCAACTTTGCCGTCAGTAACCACTGTCTTAACGTTAGCATTGCTTGATGCGGCAGTAGCACCAGCACCGCCACTGATGTTAAGCGTGCTGCCTAGCTTCTGTGCTGTTGTACCCCTATTGCCTGTAAAGGTTAGCGGCGTGTCAGCCAAGTCGCCTAAGCTGTTCGCCACGTCAGAGACTTGACCTTCAGTAGCTGCACGGTTACGCACAACCTTTGTTTCATCGTAGGTAGTGTTAGTAAGACCAGTAATAACACCGACTTTACCATCAACTACTACTGGTTTAGCGCCGCCAACTGTGATGTTATCTGCAGTGACATTGCTAGTGTCTGTGCCATTGCTGACCGTGACACCTTCAGGACCGGTAGTGGTCGTATTAGTACCATCAGTAACTGTGCTGCCGGCCACACCATAATTGCTGGTGTTGGTACCGTCAGTGACTTGGGTACCGCTAGCACCAATTACTGCTTGGTTACCATTCTTGTCAGTAAATTGCGCACTATTAAGGCCAGTAAGATCTTTAGCTAATTGTACTGAAAGAGCATTATCACCATTAGCTACTACGCCAATATTGTCTTCACTTAGATTATTGGTATTAGCGCCACCATTGACTGTTAAGGTCTCACCAAGTTTGCGTGTAACGTTGTCACCACTATCACCCGCAAAGCCAACAGGACGATTAATAGCACTATTGATATCACCAAAGGCTTCTTTCACACTAGTACTAGTCTGCGAACCCGTTTTTGGATCAATAATAGTGTAAGAAGGTACATTGAGCTGACCGTTTGCGTCAACAGTAGTGCCTAATGCTTGAGCAACGCCTTTGTTCGTATTGAATAGTTGACTGCCATTCACAGCATCTTTGCTAGCAGCAGAAATATCGCCCGCTGCTACATTGCTAAGCTTAGTCGCGGTCGTGGTGCTGCCATTAGCATTACGTACGCTAGTAATAATGTCAGCTGGCAACACAGTATCGCCCGTGCCATCTTGTACCGTGTTAAAGCCAGTAGCGGTGTTATAAACCTGCGTACCATCCGCTGTGGTATATACCACAGCGGATGGTACGCAGGTTTATAACACCGCTACTGGCTTTAACA
>Ga0098066_1000404_pt1 | contig 12437 bp, 10 predicted proteins | sample 25BtaG_FD_76332 | JGI IMG/M metagenome (GOLD analysis project Ga0098066, IMG submission 76332) | Marine viral communities from Cariaco Basin, Caribbean Sea - 25B_WHOI_OMZ_CsCl | ecosystem: Environmental > Aquatic > Marine > Oceanic | place: Caribbean Sea: Cariaco Basin | collected 2014-11-08
AGTTGGCACTCGAAAAAATGGGTGCGTATTATCCAATTTAAATCCCGTGATCGCAAACCACGACCAGCGCTGACTGCTTACACCACCCGAGACACCCCTGACTCACAGGCTGTCATGACAGCCGAGGCTGTCACCGCTAGAATACCCCCCTTTTCGGAACGGTCGCCAGCCGAAACCCGGGCTGCGGGCTTACCGTCCGTTCATGATCTGAATATCATCCAGCATGCCAAGGCCAGGAGCATATCATCCCGATGAAAACGGGCACCCCGCACACTCCCATTGCCGACTTTGTTCCCGCTGCCCCAACCCGCGCAGCAGATCACCGGATCTGGGACCGACTGCATGGCAGCGCTGACGCCCTGGCCATCAGTGAAACCGCCAGGGCCACTGGCGGCCTGACCCTGGTAATCACGCGCAGCACCGACGAGGCCATACGGCTGGAACAGGCTGTCCGCTTCTACCTGGACCTGCCTCCGGATGACGAGGCCACGTCCATTACCGACGACGGCCTGGAGCTGCTGTCATTGCCCGACTGGGAAACCCTGCCTTACGACCTGTTCTCGCCCCACCAGGATATCGTTTCCCGGCGTATTCGCACCCTGCACCGGTTGCCACAAACCCGTCACGCCATATTGATCGTTCCGGCACGCACCCTGATGCACCGGTTACCACCTGCCTCCTATCTGCAGGGTAACACCCTGCTGCTCGAGGCAGGCCAGACCCTGGACCCGGCTCAGTGGCGACTGCAGCTTGAAGCCGCCGGCTACCGCCATACGGAAAACGTCTACGAGCATGGCGAATACGCTGTGCGGGGGGCGATTGTCGACATCTTCCCCATGGGGGCCAGCCAGCCCTATCGCATAGACCTGTTTGACGATGAAATCGAAACCCTGCGCACCTTCGATCCAGAGACCCAGCGCTCCCTGGATCGCATCGACCGGGTGGAACTGCTGCCGGCTTTCGAATTCCCATGGAGCAAGGATGCCCGCTCCGGCTTCCGCAACCGCTGGTTCGAGTACTTCCCCAATGCCGACCGCAGTGCGCCGGTCTACCAGGACGTGACCCAGGGCATCACTCCGGCCGGTATCGAGTACTACCTGCCACTTTTCTTTGATGAAACCGCAACCCTGTTCGACTATCTGCCCGGCGAAACCCTGGTGTTCACCGCCGACGGACTGGATGAAGCGGTGGACCTGTTTCAGCAGGACACCGCCAACCGCTACGAGGAGCGGCGCCATGATCGCATGCGTCCCATCCTGCCGCCGGCCCACCTGTTCCTGAAAACCGATGAGCTGTTCGGCCTGCTGCGCCAGCGCCCCCGGGTCACCCTGGTGCACGGTGAAACCACGCGCTCCGGCCAGGGCATCACTTCCCTGCATTCCGAGCCGTTACCGGATGTCGCCATGGACGGCCGTGCCAGCGACCCCGCCGCCCGCCTGCGTCAGTTCATCGGCGAGTTCGATGGCCGGGTGCTGATCTGTGCCGAATCCTCCGGGCGGCGGGAAGCCCTGAGGGACAACCTGGCGGAGAACCGCATCAAGGTTGAGGGCGTCGATAACTGGCACGCCTTCCTCACTACCGACACCAGCCTGGGCATTACCGTCGCGCCGCTGGAACCGGGGCTTCTGTTACCGCGGGAGGGCCTTGCCCTCATCACCGAGACCCTGCTGTTCGGTGAGCGGGTACTTCAGCGCCGGCGCCGGGAGAAACCCACCGAAGTGGACGACTCCGGCTATCGAGACCTGTCCGAGCTTCGGGTCGGGGCACCGGTGGTGCACATTGACCATGGTGTAGGTCGTTACCAGGGCCTGGAAACCATCACCGTAGATGGCGATGCGACGGAATTCCTGACCCTGGAATACGCCGGCGGCTCAAAACTCTATGTACCGGTTTCCAGCCTACACCTGATCTCCCGCTATTCCGGCTCGGATACAGAACACGCGCCCCTGCACAAACTGGGCACGGACCGCTGGAGCAATGCCAAGCAGAAGGCAATGGAGAAGATCCGCGATACCGCCGCGGAACTGCTTGACGTCTATGCCCGACGGGAGGCCCGCCAGGGCTTTCAGTTCAGCGACCCGGAGGAAGCCTACCGCCACTTTGCCGCTGGCTTCCCGTTCGAGGAAACCCCGGACCAGCAGGCAGCCATCGAACGGGTGATCGAGGATATGACCGGTGAGCGCCCCATGGACCGGCTGGTCTGTGGCGATGTGGGCTTTGGCAAGACCGAGGTCGCCATGCGCGCCGCCTTTATTGCCACCTGGTCCGGCAAACAGGTGGCGGTCCTGGTGCCCACCACCCTGCTGGCCCAGCAGCACTATGAATCCTTCCGGGACCGTTTCTCCGATACCCCGGTCACCGTGGAACTGCTGTCACGCTTCCGCAGTACCGGCGAGACCCGCAAGGCCATTGAGCGCATTGAAGAGGGCAAGGCGGACATCGTCATCGGCACCCACAAGCTGCTGCAGGGCGATATCCGTTTCAGCAACCTGGGCCTGGTGATTATCGACGAGGAGCACCGCTTCGGTGTCGGCCAGAAAGAGAAGTTCAAGGCCCTGCGTGCCGAGGTGGATATGCTGACTCTGACTGCCACGCCCATTCCACGCACGCTGAACATGGCCATGGGCCACCTGCGGGACCTGTCCATCATTGCCACCCCGCCGGCCCGACGCCTGTCGGTGAAGACCTTTGTGCGCCAGAAAGACAATGCCATGGTGAAGGAAGCCATTTTGCGGGAGATCCTGCGGGGTGGTCAGGTGTATTTCCTGCACAACGATGTGGCGACCATACAGAAAACCGCCGAAGATCTGCGCAACCTGATTCCCGAGGCCCGGGTGGGCGTGGCCCACGGCCAGATGCGGGAGCGGGAGCTGGAACAGATCATGTCGGACTTCTACCACAAGCGCTTCAACGTGCTGGTGTGCACCACCATCATCGAGACCGGCATCGACATTCCCAGCGCCAACACCATCATCATCGAACGGGCGGACAAGTTCGGCCTGGCCCAACTTCACCAACTGCGGGGCCGTGTCGGCCGTTCCCACCACCAGGCCTATGCCTACCTGCTGACCCCGCCCCCCAAGGCCATGACAGCGGATGCCCGTAAACGGCTGGATGCCATTTCCGAAGCCCAGGACCTGGGCGCAGGCTTTATGCTCGCCACCCACGACCTGGAAATCCGTGGTGCCGGCGAACTGCTGGGGGATGAACAGAGCGGGCAGATCGAAAGCATCGGCTTTACACTCTACATGCAGTTGCTGGATGAGGCCGTGCAGGCGATCCGCGAAGGCCGAACACCCAATGCCGACCTGCCCCTGAGCCACGGTACGGAAATGAACCTGCGCATTCCGGCACTGATCCCGGACGACTACCTGCCGGATGTACACAATCGCCTGATGCTCTACAAGCGCATCGCCAGCGTGAAAACCGAGGAAGAACTCAAGGAGTTGCAGGTGGAAATGATCGACCGGTTCGGCCTGCTGCCCCAGCCGGCAAAAAACCTGATCCGTCAGAGCAGCCTGCGGATCCGCGCCGAGGGGCTCGGGGTGGTAAAAGTGGACGCCGGCCGGGACTGGCTCAAGCTGGAGTTCGGCAACAACACGACCGTTGACCCGCTCAGACTGGTGCAAAAGGTGCAGCAGGCGCCGGACCAGTACCGGCTGGAAGGGGCAAATACCTTCAGCGTGCGGCTGAAAGACGATACAACCGATGGTAAACTCGACGCCATCTCGGCGGCATTGGCGGACCTGGCGGCATAACCAGCCAGCAGCTCAGCTGCGGGAAGATAAGGAGATGGCCGGTAACTGATAACCGGACCGTCAATTCCGACGAACGGATCAGGAGACCCACCTTGCACAAACCGGCCTTCACCTTCGCCAGCCGACTGCTTGCCATCCTGGCCCTGTTGACGGTGCTGTCTGCACCGTCCCTGGCCCAGGACCGTTACCGCGCCGAAATCGTAGTCCTCGAACGTCTGGCGGACCCTATTCTGAATGAGAATATGGCCGACAGGTTGCCGGAACGGACTGAAGCCGGCAAGCGTCTGTGGGTGGTAGACAGTACCGGCAACCGCATCTCCGACATCGACACCACCTCCAACCTGACCCTCAATAGCGCCGCGGCCAGGCTCGAAAGCAGTGGCAAATACAGGGTGCTGATGAAAACCGGCTGGATCGAGAGCTTCCCGGACAACTATAACGGCGAGCCACTGGCCATCGAGCTTGGCGAATACCTGGACGCAGCGGGGCATCGGGCCATTGAAGGCACCATCGAGATCAACCGCCGCCGCTACCTCCTGGTCACCGTCGCCCTGAACCACTGGCGGGAAGCCATCGGCGGTAGCGCTCCGATGCAGGTGGAAACCTCCGGGGAGGCAGGGGAATCCAGGGACGATGACGATCAGGGCACTGAAAATGGGCCAGTAAAAGGCAGCGACAGCAGTATGGCAGCGATCGAAGACTCCATGCAGCCAGCCCGCTCCGACAAGGAGCTTGTCACCTGGATTCGCGAAACCCGGCGCATGCGCAGCGAGGAAATCCACTTCCTGGACTCCCCCACCATCGGAGTGCTGGTCTACTTCCGCCCCCTCGACTAACGGGCCGACGCCTGGAACAGCTCCAGGCGCCTTTGCAATATTGACACCCCTGGTTGCCGCCAGTGGTCACAGGGCATCAGGGATTGCCGACAGGTTCCACACCCTTGAGTGCCGGAATCACTTCTTCAAGCACGGCCTTGACACCGGCCATCCCCTCGGCAAGGGCGCTGGCAATTTCTTCCATGGTGATAATGTGGTCGGACTTGCCAGCCGCCCAGTTAACGGAAAGGGCGAGGCAAGCGTAGGGCAACCCAAGCTCCGCGGCGAGCGCAGCTTCCGGCATCCCGGTCATTCCCACCAGGTCACAGCCGTCCCTTTCCAGGCGCGCCACTTCGGCGGCACTCTCCAGACGGGGCCCCTGGGTCGCACCATAGACCCCATAATCCACTGCGATTACCTGCCTGCGGGAAGCAGCTTCCAGCAGGGCCTGGCGCAGGGATTCGTCGTAGGGGAAGGTGAAGTCGATATGGGTGACGCCTTCCAGCACGGCCTCCCCCACCTGTTCATAGTAAGTGTGCCCACGCCCCCAGGTGTAATCGATGACCTGGTGGGGCACGGCAATGCGGGCGGGCCCCATGGCCGGTGTAATGCCCCCGACTGCGTTCACCCCGATGACCCGGGCTGCCCCGGCTTCGCGCAGCGCCCAGAGGTTGGCCCGGTAGTTGACCTGGTGGGGCGGGATTGTGTGAGGGTGACCATGGCGAGCAAGGAACAGCACCCGGTGCCCACGAAAGTCCCCCGTAATAACCGGCCCTGAGGGCGCACCCCAGGGAGTGTCGAACACCCGCTCATCAACAACGGCCAGACCTTCAAGTTCGGTCAGGCCCGTGCCACCTATGATAGCCGTCTCGGCTGGTGCCTGTGGCGCTTGCGATAAATCCGTCATGCCTCACCCTCGTCGCCCTGGGTTGTTTCCTGGCCGGGGCCGGAGGGCTCGCGCACCGGCCCCCGGGCTGCGGCCTTGCCTTCGCTGTCCCGCTGCCGGCGTCGGTTTTCGCGGTCACCGCCGCGCTCACCATCCCGGTCGTCATCGCGCTCCTCATTGTCATCGCGCGCTTCCCGGTCAATACGCACGGTTTCTGCCACATGCAGTGTGCGCGTGGGGAAGGCCACTTCGGCACCGTAGGACTCGATGATGTCACTGATTTTCAGCAATACATCCTGCTTGATCTCATGGAATTTCACCCACTGGGTGGTCTTGGTGAAGGTGTACACCATAATGTCCAGGGACGAACTGTTGAACGCGAGGAAGTTCACTATCAGGGTCTGGTTGGCGTCAATTTCCTCATGGTTTTCCAGCATACGCCGAATATCCGAGACGATATCGGACATTTCCTTCACATCGGCATAGCGAATCCCAATCGTCTCGTAGATACGGCGATTCTGCATCCGCGACGGGTTCTCCACCGCAATCTGGGTAAAGACGGAGTTGGGCACATACAAGGGGCGCTTGTCGAAGGTACGAATGGTGGTCAGACGCCAGCCGATCACTTCCACCGTACCTTCGATTTCCCGGTCCGGAGAGCGCACCCAGTCACCCACCTTGAACGGCCGGTCCAGGTGGATAATAAATCCACCAAAGAAGTTGGCCAGCAGATCCTTGGCGGCAAAGCCCACCGCTATGCCACCAACGCCACCGAACGCCAGCACCCCGGAAATGCTGTAGCCCAGGGACTGCATCACCGTCAGCACCGCCGTGATCGCCACAACAGCCCGTAGCAGCTTGCTGATGGCATTGACCGTGGTGTAATCCATCGGCCGCTTCATCTTGATGGGCGACGTCAGGATTTCTTCCGACTGCTTGATGACACCGAACAGGGTCCACACAATAATCCATACAAACCCCAGTTCAAGCAGCTTTTCGTTAGCCGAGAAGATCTCGGCTTCAGAATAATTGTGCGCCACCTCTGCTGCCCAATAGACACCCTGAAGCCATACGAAACCGACCATAGGACGCCGGAGGGCGTGGAGAATCGCATCATCCCAGAGGTTACTGGTGCGCTCGAAGCGACGCTCCAGCAAAAGAATGATACGGCTGACCAGGAAAGCCACCGTTGCGGTGGCAAATACGAGACCAAACACAACAATGGCAACTCGCCAACTCTGGGACAGCAGGCTCCAGTTATCCATCCAACTGGTCAGCAGCTCCGGGGTCTCTTCCACTGACATCTCCTCTTACTGTTCTTGGTTGACAGGACGGGGACCGGGCTCAATGATCACCGGCGTGCCGGCAACCAGCCGGTCAAACAACTCGATGACATCGCGGTTTCGCATACGGATACATCCATGGGACCTTGGTTTTCCCATGGGTTCAGTATCCGGGGTGCCATGAATGTATATGAAACGACGAAAGCTATCGACACCTGGACCACGATTGAAGCCGTTTTCCAGGCCGCAGAGCCAGATTATGCGGGAGAGAATCCAGTCCCTTTGGGGATAGTGCCGTGACAGTTCCGGCGACCAGGTCTCACCGGTGGGGCGGCGCGCCACAAAGACCGTTCCTTCGGGCTTACCCCAGCCGACCATGGCCCTGACATAGTGACGCCCACGGGGCGTACAGCCGGAATCCTGGGCCTCGCCAGGACCGTTCAGAGCGGTGGATACGGGCCAGCTGAGGTGTTCGCCATGGCCACCGAACCAGTCCAGCATCTGGCGGTCCAGACTGATGATCACACGCTGCTCCCCTTCCGGGTTGGATGCTGAGATGGACACTCCGGCGCTCCTGCCATGCTGACTTTGAGCAGCAAAGGCTAGCGGACCCGGCAGACGGAGGCAACTGCGCGGCCCTCACCGCCAACTGAAGGGCTCAGCCTGCCGAGCGGCTATTACCCGTGGCGGACGCCTCCGGACGCGGTACCAGCATCAGGTCCGGTGCCTGCATTCCCGCCGCAAGGAAGGGTATCAGGCGGGCGGCAATCTCCTGGATCGGGGTTTCCACCCCGGTCTTGGTTTGCAGGATATCCCTGAGGGCATCACTGGAAGACATGGTAAAGGCGGTGGCGCCGAGCATGAACTGGATACGCCAGTAGCGGTCCACCGGGGAAAGCTCCGGTGTGGCCTGCTTCAGCAACGCCATGAAACGATTGAAGATATCCTTGTACTCGTCTTCAAGGTATTCCCGCAGGTGGCCCTGGGACTGGGTATAGGCCAGTCCCAGCAAGCGCATGAAGATGGAAATACCGCGCTCATTTCGCTGGGGCATACGCACCGCACTTCCGGTGAGGGCCCCGAGGATCTCTTCAACGGTCAACGCCCGGTCACCGGGACGGGCTTCCAGCTCGTCGAACTCGGCGTCCAGGGTGGAAGAGTAAGGGGTGAGAAAACGGGCGAATACCGACTGGATAAGCGCATTCTTGGACCCGAAATGGTAATTCACGGCGGCCAGGTTGACACCAGCCTTGCTGGTTATCATCCTGAGAGAGGTTTCCGCGAACCCCCGTTCAGCGAAAAGCTCTTCCGCAGCATCAAGAATCCGGTCCACTGTATCTGACTGGGCCACAACACTTTCCTTGAGTAAACGAATGTTTAAAACATACGTTTCAAACGCAAGTCTGTCAAGCGCGCTTGCGCTCCTGCCCGCCCTCCGCTGCACCCGGTTCTGAACCCGGTTCCCCGTCCTTTGCACCTGTGTCTGGCACTGCGGAGGGCGTATCCTCCGCCTGCGGATCCTGCACGGATTCAGTCACCGTTTGCGCCACGGACTGCCAGCCCCGGTCGATGGCTTTCTGGTGCCCCTCGAAATAGGCAGACTGCATACGCTCGTAGGCTTTCTCCGCCTCCAGCATGAAAATCAGGTAGAGCCGGAAATGCTCCCGCCGGGTCAGGGAGGCGGCCAGCCGGCGTTGCTCAGACAGGTGCCTGAGTGTGCTGAATCGGGGCGCTGCCAGGGTCGAGTTGAACTCCGAGAGCTCGTTACATTGCCAGATAAGCCCCAGCTCCCCTTCCAGGTGGACAACGTGGCGACGGGCGTCACGCAACAATTGCTGCCGGTAAAGAATCAGGTCCAGGTAGGACGGATTCGAGGTATAGAGTCGACGTACAAACGGCACCCCCAGTAACAGGATGACCACAAACGCACCAAAGCCTCCGCCGGCAATCCAGGCCGGCACCACGCCGGTCATACCACTGAGAAATACCAGCGCCGCGATGGTCGCCGACAACAACCAGCTGTCCCGGCGCCGGCGGGCGGCATTGAGGGTATAACTGTCGGGCCAGCCGGACAGGGAGAGAAGATTAAAGTCCAGCAGGTTCACCCGTTCGCACTGTCGCAGCAACCGGCGCAACCGACGCTGATAGGACTCGGCGTAGCGGTGTTCGATTTCCTCGGATTCGGCATCACTCGCTACAAGCACTTGATCGTCACCAACACTGCCGGTCGCGGCACTGACCTCCTCGCTTCGGGGGCTGACGAGTTCTGCACTGGCCGGCTCCTCGGCTGGCAGGCGGCCCTTCCGCTCCGATACCGTCGGTGTATTTCGCGCCAGCCCTGGTGAGGCTTCCGGGTCCGCTGGCCGGCCAGGGCGAAGCACCGGATCTTGCCCCGGGGGGGCGGTATCTCGGGTTTTCACGAAAGTATCTGCCATTGCTGTCAGCCCGGTTCGGTTATTGGCGCCCTGCTAGTGTCCCGGCCACCAGAATGGCCGGACCCTGAAAGGTTATCGCCTGCCTGGCGGCATTCTTTAGCGGCTAACGTCTGAAGCCCATGCGAAACCCTTTTGATAGCTTACTCCCGGGGCGATACACTTGCGTGTTCCGAAATGTAACGAGGTGCAACCATGTTTACCGGTATTGTGCAGGGCATTGCCACGGTGGAGTCACTGGACGCCCGTCCTGGCCTGACCACCTTTGTGATCCGTTTTCCGGAGGGCAGCCTGGAAGGCGTAACCACAGGTGCATCCGTGGCCATCAACGGTACCTGTCTGACCGTCACGGCCCAGCAGGATAACCAGCTATGGTTTGATGCCATGCAGGAAACCCTGAGGCTGACCACATTGGGAGAGCTTGCTGAGGGGAGCCAGGTGAACTTTGAGCGTGCCGCCAGGATTGGGGACGAGATCGGTGGCCACCTGCTGTCCGGCCATATCCATTGCACCGCCCGGGTAGTCAGCCGGGAGCAGCCTGAAAACAATTGCACCCTCACCTTTGAAGTGCCGGAAGCCTGGCAGAAGTACCTGTTCCCAAAGGGCTATATCGCGGTCAATGGCGCCAGCCTCACCATCGGCGATGTGGAGGCGAACCGGTTCAACGTCCACCTGATCCCGGAGACCCTGCGGGCCACCACCTTCTCCGATATCCACCCAGGCGACAGGGTGAACATCGAGGTGGACAGCCAGACCCAGACCATTGTCGATACCCTGGCCCGGATGGGTTACGACCGTCCTGCCGGCTGACGGGGACCAGTACACCGGAACACCACAAAACGTGGTGAGGCGTGTAGCTGCTGCACCTGCGTGAAAAATGACCGCAGGCTGCGGTGATAGCCCAGGTGGCGGTTGCCGACCATCAGTAACTCGCCATCACCTGTCAGGCAGCCTGCGGCTTCCGCAAACAGCCGCAAGGCAATGTGATCCCCCACGGCCCCACCTTCATGGAAGGGTGGATTCAGCAGAATCATCCGGAAAGGTCCTGACTGCGGTGGTGCCCCGTCGGCATGGTAGAAGCGACATTGCCCCCTATCCAGACCCGCCGCGGAGACATTGACCCGGGCACTGATAATCGCCTGGGATGAAATGTCGGCAAAACCCATTGCAAGGTCAGGGCGCCCGGAAAGGGCCACCAGGCCCAGCAGCCCGTTGCCACAGGCCAGGTCCAGCACCGGCGCCCCGGGTGGTAAAGCCGTTACGGCTTCTGCTATGAAAGGCAGCAACTCGCGGCTGCCGATGTCGAGCCGGTCACGGGCAAAGACTGCCGGCAAGCCCTGTACCGGTGCAGGCAGCTCCCCGACCGGGTAGCCCCGCCACAGCCGGTCCCAGTGCTCCAGGGTCTGAGTGCCCGGCTGACACAGCACCAGCCGGGCTTTCTTCTTTGCTGGCAGCACCGCCTCGGTCACCACCAACTCCTGATAGACCCTGACGGCCTGGTCCGGCAGGTGCTTGATCATGCCGCCGGCGAGAATCCACCCGCCCGGGCGAAGCACCTGGTTACACCACCGCAACAGGAACCCCAGGTACTCCAGCTGACGCGGCACCTTGAGAATCACAGCGTCATAACGGGCCGTACCAGAGGCCGACGAGGCTGAACCGCGGGCGACAGCTTCCAGCTCCTGTTCCCAGCTTCGGACAGCCGGCACTGGAAGCCGGTTGGCCCGGGCATTGAGGGCAAGACCCTCCGCCAGTGCCGCGCTATCCGCAATCACATCCGGCAGGAAGTTTGCCAAACCAAGGGCAAGCGCTCCGAAACTGTCGTCGACGACTGCGACCCGCTGACCCGGAGCCAGCCTTTTGAGGGCCTCGGCGACCAACTGCTCATCGGCCGCATCCCAAGCCCTGAGACTGCGGCCACCACGATGGGGGCGGTGCAGCGTCAGGCTGGCGGTACCTGCCGGAAAACCGGAACTGCCATCGCTGGCAGGGGTCACCGCCTGCCCCTCCCGCTCGCGGGCCTCTGGCGAACGGCCTGGTAAACAGTGAAGCGCTTGTCTTCCGCCAGCACCCGGCAAGGCCCGATGTGTGCCTCGATCAGCTCCTGATAAGGCAGGAACCGGTTAGCGACCAGTCGCAACTCTCCCCCGGGGGCCAGGTGGCGCCCTACCTGCCTGAGGAAACTCTCGGTCATCGATGTATCGATACGAACGCCGGTATGAAAGGGCGGGTTGGTAATGACCGTAAGGTAGCTGCCCAGCTGGTCCGGCAGGCCATCGCTGGCAAGGATGTCACCCTTTGCGCCGTTACGCTCATAGGTCTGGCGAGCACAGAATACCGCCTGGGCCTGGACATCAACACCGTCCACCGGCCCCAGTTCCGGATACCGGACCTGCAGCCAGGCACCAATCACACCGGCGCCGCAGGCAAAGTCCAGCACGGGTCCGCGAACAGGTGTATCCGCCAGGGTTTCCAGCAACCGGGCTGTACCCTCATCCAGGCGGCCGTCACTGAAAATACCGGGCACCCCGGCAACCGATATCCGGGCGCCGGCGCAGTCAACGTCATACCACTGTACCCACTGCTGGGCGCAGAATGGCGTTTCTGCCGCCGGTAACCGTGCCGTCCAGACCTGGCAATGACGGGCGCTGTCGACCTTGCGGGCCTCAGGTGCGACGGCCTGCAACTGGCGGGCGGCGCCGGCAATACCTTCGCGTTTCTCCCCCACCAGCACCAGCCGGCCCTGCGCTGACAGCAGGTCCCGGGCCAGCGCCAATTGCATGACGAGCGTTTCCCGGGCCTTGGGCACAAAGATCACCAGGGTATCCAGCGATCCCCGTTCTGTCTCAGACAGTTCGTAGCCAAACTGCACCCGGCAGTCACCCCGCCGCTCCAGTGCAGCGGCGACTCCGGCGTGTTCGGTAATCACCAGGGGCTGCCCGGCACCGGGCAGGTCGGGAAGTTCAGGCAGGGACAGCCCCAGCAGGCCTGTCCGCCCGGTCACCAGCTCAGCGTTGCGCTCCAACGCAGCCAGCGGGTTGCGCCCTCCGGTCTGATCCCGATTGGATGCCTTGCGTGCCGTCATGTGATTGCCTCAGCCAGTGATTCAGGTGGGGCGAATTGAACGGCATTCACGGGAGAATCGCAACACTCCGGGAAAAGCCCGCTCCGGGATGTGCCCGGAACAGACTCCCGGGTTCATTCAGCCAGTGGTGCATGAATGCTGCTTTGCGCCAGGTCCAGCAATTCACGCAGGGCCACCG
>Ga0098066_1000412_pt1 | contig 12314 bp, 11 predicted proteins | sample 25BtaG_FD_76332 | JGI IMG/M metagenome (GOLD analysis project Ga0098066, IMG submission 76332) | Marine viral communities from Cariaco Basin, Caribbean Sea - 25B_WHOI_OMZ_CsCl | ecosystem: Environmental > Aquatic > Marine > Oceanic | place: Caribbean Sea: Cariaco Basin | collected 2014-11-08
CCCTTGCCCTTCGTGGCGTACAGAATGTCAAAAGTTTTAAGGGCATCAATGCCGCGCAAAATCACGGCGGCAACGATGGTGGGGGCTAGCAGAGGCAGGGTGACATACCAGAGGCGCTGCCACCAGTTCGCACCGTCGACGCGGGCTGCCTCATCGGGTTCTTCGGGGAGCGAAGTGAGCCCGGCGAGGATGATGAGCGTGACCATTGGCGTCCACTGCCACACATCAACGAAAACCAGAGTGCTCAGCGCTGTGTCTGGGCTGCTCAGCCAGGGCTGAGCGGGAATACCGAACCACGAGAGCAGTTCGTTAGCGAAGCCGATGTTGGGTTCGAAGATCAAACGCCACATCATGCCGATAGCAACGGGTGTGGCCACCAGCGGCAACAGGATGGCAACGCGCACAAGTTTTTCGCCACGGAAGGGCTTCCACAGCATGAGCGCGATGGCGATACCCAGAATGACTTCGAACAGCAATGCACCGCCCGTGAAGTAGACCGTACGGCCCACAGCGGGCCAGAAGCGCTCGGTATCGGTCAGTACCGCGAAGTAGTTTTCAAGACCGATGAAGTCGAACGGTGCGCGCACCGAGCCTTTCGAGTTCGTGAAGCTGAGGTAGATCGTCCAGACCAGAGGGAAGATCAACAACAACGCGATGAAAATCATCGCGGGGGCCGCGAAGACCCACTTGCGGTGCTTGTTGACCCAGTGCGAGTATCGCGCCCAGGCTCCGACGTCGCGGCGTGCTTCGCTGCTCACCGGTGACTCCTTCTGTTGATACTGGCGGGGGAAGGCAGACGCCCTCCCCCGCCAGTGACGGATGTAACTACGCGGTTAGCCTTCGTCTTTAAGGAAGGCCTGGAACTTCTCTTGTGAGCTCTTCGCAGTCGCCGCCACGTCGCCGCCGGTGATTCCCACGACGATCGGGTCGCCGACGATCTCACGAGCTTCGGCAACGTTCACCACAACCGGGCGGTCGTAGCCCACGCCGTTTTGCGCGTTGATCGCGATCGCCTTAGCCAGGTCAGCCGGGAAGCTGGCCGTGCCCTTGGGGTCTTCCCAGACCGACGCACGCGCCCCCGGTACACCTTCTGACTGCACAGCGAGGACGCTATCGGCACTGGTAGCCCACTTGATGAACTCCCACGCGTTCTCCTGGTTGGTCGAGCCCTCGTTGATTGCCAGACCCCACGACGGAATCGCGTACGGCTTTGAGCCTGCGGGTCCCTCCGGGAATGCGGCGTAGCCAAGCTTGTCGAACACGGTGGAGTTCTCTTCGAGCGCGAGGTTCTGGTACAGGCTGCTCGCGTCTGTGTAGAACGCGGCCTGGCCCTGAGCGAAGATCGCTGCGGCCTCTGGCCAGCTCATGTCAGTGCTGACATTTGCAGGGCCGTAGTTGTGCAACAGTCCGCCGTAGTACTCGTAGGCCTCGATGGCCTCAGGCGTGTCGATGGTGGCCTTGCCGTCGTCCATAAAGTCGCCACCGAAGCTGAATAGGAAGCTCGAGAACTGCGTGACGGCAGCCGAACGAGCGGTGCGTGCCACGAATCCAGCTACTCCCGGGTTCGCTTCTGAGATGACCTTCGCGGCCTCCGCGAGTTCATCCAGTGTGCTCGGCACCTCTAGGCCCGCTGCTTCTAGCAGGTCGGTGCGGTAGTACAGCACCTCTGATTCGGTGATCAGAGGAACACCGACAACCGCACCCTCGTAAGTTGTTGTCTCAACCGGGCCGGGCTGGAAGTCGCTCCAGTCCCACTCGGCGTCGTCTTCGACCATTGACGTGAGGTCGGCCATGTAGCCGTTCTGTGCGAAGAGCTTGCCCTCCTGTAGCGGGCGGTACATCATGACGTCGAGTTCGTCGGTGCCAGCGTTCAGTTTGACGTTGTACTGGTCAGACAGCTGGTCTTCGCCCAGCTGAGTGAGCTCAACCTTGATTCCCGTTTCTTTCTCGAACTCTGGAATCTTCTTTTTGATGATGTCGGTCCAGACGTGGTTGGCGAGGGTGACGCGAACGACGCCTCCGCCTTTGCCGTCTTCGCCGCCGTCGCTACCGGCGTCGCCGCCGGGAGCGCAGGCTGCAAGAGCGCCGACCGCAAGAATGCCGGCTGCCGCGATGGCAGCGGTTCTGAATACAGCTCGATGCATCTTCGCATCTCCTTCTCTGTGTCTGCGCAGCAATGCGCGATGTGATGAGGAACCTTGGCTTCTGACGGCCCCGGATGCCATTATTCTAATAAATCATACTTGTAGCGCAAGTGCGAATAAAGGGAGGGTTCGACGTGCAGATCGTTATAGCAGGAAAAGTTGCCATCGTTACCGGTGTGGGCAAGGGAATCGGTCGTGAAATTGTCACCACGTTGGCCCGCGAAGGCGTCGCAACCGTGTCGATTGATGTCAACGCAGAAGATCTCGAGGCCATTGGTGCCGAGCTGGATGCTGCCGGAGCAACCCACCGCGAGTTCGTCTGCGACATTCGTGATTCCGCACAGATTGCTGAAGTGATCCGCCAGGTTCATGCAGAATTCGGTCGTATCGATATTCTCGTGAACAACGCTGGTGTTGCGGGCAACGGAGCAATCGACGGCCTCGACGAGACCACCTGGGACTTTGTGCATGACGTCAACCTGAAGGGCACGTTTCTCATGTGCCGCGCGGTTCTGCCAATCATGAAGCGCCAGCGTTCGGGTCGCATCATCAACGCAGCTTCTTTTGCCGCGAAGGTGCCGATCTACGGCAGCGCGGCCTATGCCTCGTCAAAGATTGCCGTGGCGCACTTTACGCGCGCGCTGGCTGGCGAAGTAGGTCCCTGGAACATCACGGCCAACGCGTATGCCCCCGGCATGGTGCCCACCTCACTGAATCACTTCGATGAGCTTCCGGATGAAGAACAATCCCAGCTACTCGACACCTTGAGCCTGCGTAAATGGGGCAGCAAATCTGACATTTCAAGCCTGATTTGTTTCTTGGCCTCCGATCATGCCGGGTACATCACCGGTACACTCATCGACATCAGCGGAGGAAAACTGGCCAGCCAGGTTCCGCGCCTCGCCTATGAAGCCGCCGCAGAAGCGGGCGAGTACGACTTCGCGGCGACTGGCATATGAACGGGGGCGCCCGAGTGGCGAGGTCCATGGGTACGACGAGCGCGAAATATCGTTCCCGCATCGGAAGCGGGCTCTACGCCCACGTCGTTGATTTACTCGGCCAAGAAATCATCGACGGTGTCATCGCGCCGGGCGATATCGTCTATGCCGATCAGCTGTGCGAACGCCTGGGCGTCTCGCGCAGCGTGGTGCGCGAAGGCATCCGCACGCTGAGCTCAATGGGCCTGGTCGAAGCACGGCCGCAGGTAGGCACTCGTGTTTTGCCACAGTCTTCGTGGGATCTCTTGAATCCGTACGTGGTGAAGTGGCGCGGCGAGGGCCCGGCCTACGCAACACAGATGAAGCAGCTGCTGGAGTTGCGCCTGGGGATCGAGCACGCGGCGGCGGGGCTCGCGGCACAGCGCATAACGGCTGAGAACGCGGCTGAGATTCTGCAGCATGCTTTGATCATGCAGCAGGCTTTTCTCGATCACGATGCTCGCAAGTTCTTCGAGATGGATGCCTCGTTCCACCGCTTGCTCTTGGAGGGCACCGACAACGCGGTCATGGCCCAGCTTGCCGACACCATTGGCGCCACCCTCGACGCCCGAGGCCGCGACACGCGCCCCGGCATGCACGATATTACGGCCGAGTCCGTGGCAAACCACGTGCGCCTTGCCGAGGCCCTGGTAGCTCGCGACGTCGAAAAAGCACAGCGCGTCGCTCTGGCGCTGGTGGAGCGCACGCTGAAGGAATTCGAAGAGGTCAGCGCTCGTTACGGCGTGTGATTCTTTTACGAAGAGGGGTGGATGCGATGTCGCATCCACCCCGCTTTTCGCTGCATTACCCAGGCATCACCATGACCGATTTGATGTTGCGTCCTGACTCCATCTCTTCGAACGCGCGCTTCCAGTCAGCCAGCTCGTAGACGCCGCCGAGCACTTTGTCGGTCTCCAGCGCACCGGTCGCGAACAGCGTCAAGATGCGCTCCCACGTCGTCCATGTGTGCGAGAACGAGCCGTACAGTGTCGCAGCCTTGGCCACGAGCGGGTCGAGGCTGAAGTTCAGCGGCTGCGGACCCCAGCCCACCTTCACAATCGAGCCAAACGGGCGCACAAGTTCCAAGCTTTGCTTGAGCGCGATACTCACGCCCGTGGCATCCACGACGACATCTGCGCCGAAACCATCACCCAGCGTCTTGAGCAGGCCGGCGGGATCTTCTTTGCTCACATCAATCGTGTAGTCCGCACCGAGTTCGCGCAGCTTAGCCAGGCGGTGCTCGTCGAGCGGGGTACCCAAGACGATGGTGGTTCCCGCACCGCGCAGGCGTGCAATTTGCAGACACAAAGCGCCGATGGCACCGGCGCCTTGAATCACGACAATGTCGCCAGGGTTCACTGTTGCGCGCTCCACTAGCGCGTTATACGCGACGGCAAACGGTTCGGTCATAGCCGCCTGCTCGAAGCTGACGTTGTCGGGAATCCGATGCAGTACCCGGGGTTCGGCGCATAGCAACTCACCGAAGGCACCATCACGAATAGCCCCGTAGCCCTGGCGGTGCGGGCACAGGTTGTAACGCCCTGTGCGGCACAGCGCACACGTGCCGCAAATCGACGCGGCGGTCTCACAGACCACGCGATCACCGACCTCCCAACCGGTGACATCATCGGCAATCGCGGCGATCACACCCGCCGTTTCGTGCCCCAGAATCACCGGCAGTGCGACATCCCAGCTCTGTCCATTGCGCCACATATGAATATCAGAGCCACACACGCCCACGGCCCGCGCGGCGACAAGCACGGTGCCGGGTTGCAGTTCTGGCGCTGGAACGTCTCGAAGCTCGACGTCGCCGTCGTTCATTCCGTACTTCACAATTGCTTTCATCGAATGTTCTCCTCGAGTGCAGGTTGGGCGATGCTCGGCAGGCCGGCGGCCGCGAGCGCATTTTCGTGATTGCGCACGTGCACGGCCGTCGAGCCGCCGAAGTACGTGTCGCGTGCCTCGCGCAAAAAGTCGACCGACTCTGCCATTTCTCCCATGCCGTTGACGCCGTCTTCGATGCTGATCCAGCCGTCGTAGCCGGCGGTGACCAGAGTCTGAAAGATGCGCGAGTAGTCGTTGAGGCCCTGCCCGATGACGCCGTGCTGCAAAGCTGGCGAGTAGCCGAGAGTGCCGTCGCTCTGACGCAGGTCGTCAAGGGAGGCACCGGGAGTAAGTGAGCGATCAGATGCCTGCATTGTCACGACCCGATCGATGACGACCTCAAGGAAATCAGCCGAGTCATCGCCGGCGACGATCGCATTCGACGGATCGAACTGCACCCCGAAGCTCGCCCGGTCATCGATGGCGTCAACGATTTCAAGAAACACATCTGATTTCTGGGCGAACTCGGGGTAGCGCCATGAACCGTCTTTGTAATGGTTTTCCATCGCGAGCGTGACGCCCAATTCTCGCGCGACCGGCAGCAGGCCGGTGATCGCATCAACGACCCACTCGACGCCCTGCTCGCGAGAGACTTCAGGATGCTTCTGCCCAGAAAGTACCCGTGTGCTGGCGCCTCGACCTCCCAAGCGCGCCGTGATGCGCATCATTTCGATCTCACGATCAAACTCAGCTTTTCGCACGTCGGGGTCGGGGTTGGTGAAGTCAGGAGACACACACAGCATGGGCATCTCGAAGCCGGCCGCGGCCAGGTGGTCACCAACCTGATCAATGAATGCATCGTCGGTCTGCCAGAACATACCGCTGTAGAGCTCCAGCCCTTCGGCGGGAAGCACCTTGGCTTTCTCGATCCAGTCGAACACCGTCATCGTTCGATGCACGGCCAGGGCGTCAAGATCACCCTTGGGAAAAACGCTAATCCTCATCGATTCCTCGCTCTAAATTATGGTCGCAGGTATAAAAGTATTACGAATAAGATTATTATGCGAGTGGGCGTTCATTTGACGCACACACCACGCAACGATGCGAAAGGGAATCGACATGACGTTCGACAGCGCAGCCCTCCAGTCTTGGGCGGCACAGCTTCTCATCTCTTGGGGGTACCGAGACGATGACGCGGCCTATATCGCCGACACGCTCGTCGACGCGAATCTTCGGGGCGTCGACTCCCACGGAGTGATCCGCCTACCCGCCTACTTCGCACGCATCGAGGCCGGACTGGTCGTTCCGACAGCCGACCCCATCGTCACTCGCGAAGGCGGCGTGATCCGCGTAGACGCAGCTGGCGCCCCCGGTCAGCTCGCCGCGCGCGCCGCGGTCGAGACCCTGGTCGAAGCTAGCAATGAACTCGGCGTGGCAAGCGCCGCAATCCACGGCAGCACGCACTTCGGCACTGCCGGGTACTACGCGCGGGCCCTGGCCGCACGGGGCAAAATCGGCATGGTGGTATCGAACTCCGAGCCAATCGTGGTTCCGTTCGGTGGCAAAGATGCCTTTCTCGGCACGAACCCCTTCGCTTTCGCCGCCCCCACGAGCGGCGATGCCATCAGCCTCGACATGGCCACCAGCACGAGCGCCATGGGCCGCGTGATGGTCGCACAGGCGCAGGGCACCAGCATTCCCGGTGACTGGGGAGTCGACGCCGACGGTCACCCCACGACCGACCCGAACGCCGTGACGGCTTTACTGCCCGCCGGCGGCCCCAAGGGCTACGGACTCGCCTACCTCACCGAGGTGCTCGGCGGAGTACTGTCGGGTGCGGCGGTGGCATCCGGCATCGGAAATATGTATTCCGACTTCTCGAAACCACAGGATGTCGGACACTGGATGCTCGCCCTCGATGTCGAGCGGTTCTTGCCCCTGGTGCAGTTCATCGAGCGCATGGATCGGCTCGCTACAGATGCCCACGCCGTCGCCCCCGCCCCAGGGTTCAGCAGTGTTCTCGTGCCGGGCGAGCCTGAAGAGCGCAATAAGACCGCGCGTCTAAGCCACGGCATCGACCTTCCCCCGGCCACAATCGAAGAACTCACAACCCTCGGCACGTCTTGTGGCGTGCCGTTCCTCGAAGGAGACATCCGATGAAGCTACTCGTACCCGACCTGGTTGCCTTCGAGACCGACCTCGATGGCGTGACGGTCGTGCGCTTTGACCCCACCGCACCTATTCCCGAAGAACACACCGATGCCGAGGCGCTCGTCGTGTGGGGCGCGGGCAATTCCCTACTCGAAGATGCTGTCGCACGTCTTCCTCACCTGAAGTGGGTGCAACTTCTTTCGGCGGGGAGCGACGCCGCCCTGGCCGCCGGTTTTTCAGAGCACGTCGCTATCACGAGCGGCCGCTCACTGCACGATGCGCCAGTCGCTGAGCATGCCCTCGCCCTCACCTTGGCCGCCGCGCGACGCCTGCACGTACTCGGCCGCGCTCAGATCGGACACCGTTGGGCCGATGACATTGGTGGCCTGCAGGCAGAGCCGAGTCCGGGCTTGTTCTCTACGCTGCGAGGTTCTCGTGTCGTGATCTGGGGCTACGGCAGCATTGGCTCAACGCTCGCGCCGCACCTCACCGCTCTCGGAGCGTCGGTGACGGGTGTGGGCACGACGGCACGCGTGGAAGGCGATGTCACGGTGGTCACCACTGACGACCTCGCGTCACTTCTGCCGGAAACCGACGTCGTCATCATGATTTTGCCCGCCTCAGAACAGACGAACGGCATCATGAGTGCAGACCTCATTGCGGCGCTGCCGTCGCACGCCTGGCTGATCAACGTGGGTCGTGGCACGACAGTAGACGAAGACGCCCTCATCGCAGCACTTCACAACAATGAGATCGGCGGCGCAGCTCTCGATGTCACGGCCGTCGAACCGCTACCGGTGGACTCGCCGCTGTGGGATCTACCCAACCTCATTTTGACCCCGCACTCGGCCGGTGGTCGTCCGCTCGGGGCAGCCGCGCTGATCGCACACAACCTCGCCGCGCACCTGCAGGGCACCACGCTGCAGAACCTCGTGCGCCCGGCAAGAAAGGCCTAGCTGATGTCAACGTCGATCCGCGGAATCACTCGTGAATCTCTCACCCGCCCGCTCGTGCAGATCTCGCTCGATCTCACCAACAACACCGATGCCCTGCGCACTGCGGCGATCGCCATGGAGGCAGGCGCCGACTGGATTGAGGTTGGCACTCCGCTGGTTCTGGCCGAGGGGCTGCATGCGGTGCGGGCGCTGCGCAAAGAGTTTCCTACCAAACCGATCATCGTCGACTTAAAAACGATGGATGGCGGCTACCTCGAGGCTGAAATGATGGGCGATGCGGGCGCAGACGCGGTCATTGTCATGGGTCAAGCGCACGATGCCACAATTGCAGCCGTCATCGAAGCGGGCGAACGCTTCGGCATGCTGGTGATGGGCGACGACCTGGGCGCAGCAGACCGTGTTGCCGAGTGCGCACGGCTCGAGTCGTTGGGCGTGGGAATGGTTATTCACCACATCGGATATGACCACCGCAACGCGAACCCGCACCTGGGTCTCACCCCGCTAACCGACCTTCCGGGCATTGTCGCGGCGACCGCCGTTCCGGTGCAAGCCGTGGGTGGGCTGTCAATCGAGCAGGCCGTTGGATGCCCCGCCATCGGCGCTCCGGTCGTCGTTTTTGGCGCGCCGTTGGCAATCGATGGAAAGTCGTTCACGGCTGCCGACGGCGACCTGCTTAGCGTGCTTACCGATGCCTGCGCACGGGTGCACGCGGCACCGATCGTTTACCCCTCGTGACCGACCCATCAGGGCGCCAGCGCAAAGGCATAGCTTTCTCATAGCAAACCTAAAGCTTCGTGAGCACAATAGAAGTATGAACGACGTGCCCATGCCTGAGCTCCGCCGCCCGGATGGCTCCCCCCTGCGCATTTTGGCGGTAGACGACGAGCCCATGCTCACCGATCTACTTTCGATGGCGCTACGCATGGAAGGGTGGGAGGTGCGCACCGCTTCTTCCGGCAGTGAAGCTCTAACGGTGGCACGTGAATTCGGCCCCGACGCGTTGATTCTCGACGTAATGATGCCCGATCTCGATGGCCTGGCCGTGCTCAAGCGGCTACGCGAGGCGGGCAACATGGTTCCGGTGCTCTTTCTCACCGCAAAAGACGCGGTGGGTGACCGCATTGCGGGCCTCACCGCCGGCGGTGACGACTACGTCACCAAACCGTTCAGCCTGGAAGAGGTTGTTGCGCGCTTGCGCGCCGTTATTCGCCGCAGCGGCGGAGCATCCGTCGACGGCGCCGAGGCCATCTTGCATGTCGGTGATCTCAGTCTGAACGAAGACAGCCACGAGGTCATTCGAGACGGTGTCGAGATTGAACTCACCGCGACCGAATACGAGTTGCTTCGGTATCTCATGCGCAATGAACGTCGCGTGCTCTCAAAAGCACAGATTCTCGATCGCGTGTGGAGCTATGACTTTGGTGGGCGCTCAAGCGTTGTCGAGCTGTACATTTCATACCTGCGCAAGAAGATCGACGCAGGCCGCACGCCGCTCATCCACACCGTGCGCGGTGTGGGCTACATGATCAAGACCCCGCAGTGACCACCACCGCCGGTGCACCGAACGCTGTCTTTCACGCGCAGCGCACACCGCGTTCGCTGACGCTACAGACGCGGCTCATGCTCGCGGTCATCGGCTTCGTTTCTTTGATCGTGGTCTTGGTCTCGGTGATCACCAGCGTCACTGTCAGCGACCGGCTTGAGGCCGGTCTCAGCCAGCAGCTCAGCACAACCAGAGAGCGTGTCGCCCAGCTCACCACCGAGCAAGCGTTGATCTCAGGCCGCGTCACCAATGCCACGGCTCTGCTCGTTGGGCGCTCCGTACCACCGGAGATCGTCGTCATTATGCTCGCCCCCGATAGCACCCTCAGTGGTGCATTCGTCGCGCGTGACGGTGCCATCACAGAACTCACCTCGACTCAGATTCAGCAGGCCAGTAATGCGATCGGCAACGGCACGGGAGTAGCTCAGGTCGACGACCTCGGCTCATACCGGCTCGCTCATGCCACGGTCGAAACATCTAACTTGATCGGTGGCGATATCGACATCGTCGTCGGGCTGCCTCGCAATCAGATCTTGCATGACATCACTGACATGTTCACGGTAATCGCCCTCACGACGCTCGGAGGGCTCATTCTGCTCGCGCTCACGACCGCCGTCACGATCCGCCTCGGGTTGCGCCCGCTGCGCGCCGTGGCCGCCACCGCCACGCGAGTCGCCAACCAGCCACTTGACCGCGGCGCTGTTTCGATCACCGAGCGCGTGCCGCTGAGCGAAGCCGACCCGCGCACTGAGACTGGCCTTGTGGGTGCAGCTCTGAACACGCTGCTTGATCACGTCGACAGCTCACTTGCCGCGCGTCAAAAAAATGAAGAGCGGATGCGACGCTTCGTCGCCGATGCTAGCCACGAGCTGCGCACCCCGCTCGCATCGATTCGTGGGTATTCCGAGCTTTCGTTGCGTGATTCATCTTTGCCCGAAAACACCCAGCTCGCGCTGGAACGCATTCAAGCGCAATCGTTGCGTATGACGCGACTGGTCGAAGACCTGTTGCTTTTGGCACGACTCGACGAGGGCCGCGAACTCCTGCACAGCGAGGTTGACCTGACACGTGTCGCCGTCGAGGCGCTCACAGATGCCCGCCCTACCGGTGGCGACCACGAGTGGTCCATTAACGTGCCCGACGAGCCCGTGCTCGTCAGCGGTGACGTCGGCCGGCTGAGCCAGGTGGTGGTGAATTTGCTCGCCAACGCCCGCACGCACACGCCCGAAGGCACGACGATTACCGTGCGCGTTGCCGCCGAAGGCGAAGACGCTGTTCTTAGCGTGAGCGACAATGGACCGGGGATCGACCCCGCACTGCGCGAAGAACTGTTTTCACGGTTCGCGCGCGCCGATGACTCGCGTGCACGCCAAACCGGCGGCACGGGCCTTGGGCTTGCGATCGTGAAAGCGATCGTCGAAGGGCACGGAGGTAGCATCCGTGCTGAAAGCGAGCCCGGCAACACCGTTTTCACCGTGCGATTGCCGCTGGTCACGGCGGCAGACACGTCGCCGTTGGGCTAGGCGTCGCCGCCGAACATGCTCGTAACCGAACCATCTTCGAAGACCTCGCGAATAGCGCGGGCAAGCAGTGGCGCGATAGGGAGTACCACGAGTCCGTCGAATCGGCGGTCTTCAGACAGCGGAATCGTGTCGGTCACGACGACCTCGTCAACAGCCTCATCTTGCAGCCGCTCGGCGGCCGGTTCGCTGAAGATGGCGTGCGTTGCGGCCACAATTACCTTGCGCGCACCCGCCGCCTTCAGGGCCTGAGCGGCCTTGACGATGGTTCCACCGGTGTCGATCATGTCGTCGACCAGCAGACAGGTGCGGCCTTCAACTGCTCCCACGATCTCGTGCACTGTGACCTGGTTAGCGACCTTCGGGTCGCGACGCTTGTGGATGATCGCCAGCGGCGCACCCAGGCTGTCTGACCAGGTGTCAGCCACGCGAACGCGCCCCATGTCGGGCGACACCACCGTGAGAGTCTCACGGTCTTCTTCTGTCAGCGTCTGCTGGAAGTACTCAAGCAGCACCGGCTTTGCGAAGAGGTGGTCAACAGGACCATCGAAGAAGCCCTGAATCTGAGCGGCGTGCAGATCAACGCTCATCACGCGATCGGCGCCGGCGGTTTTGAACAGGTCAGCGACCAAACGCGCACTGATTGGCTCGCGTCCGCGACCCTTCTTGTCTTGACGCGAATACGGGTAATACGGAGCGACGACCGTGATGCGCTTAGCCGAAGCGCGCTTCGCCGCGTCGATCATGATGAGCGTCTCCATGAGCCACTCATTGACCGGCTCGCCGAACGTTTGAATAAGAAACAGGTCGCAGCCACGGATTGATACGTCGAACCGCGAATAGATTTCACCCGAAGCAAATGTGCGGTGCTCAGTGGGAGCAAGTTCGGTGCCCAGGCACGAGGCGACGGCGGTAGCAAGCTCGGGGTGTGACCGACCCCCTGCGACAACGAGGCGCTTCTTGGTCTTCGTTACCAGACTGGGCGCGAGGCCCTTGGCGCGGTCGAGGTTGGTTTTTTTCTTGCTACCCATTGTGTGGTTACTCCGCTGATCCGGCCCGCGCGGCGGCATCTGCCGCGCCCGTGCCTGCCCTGTTTTTCTCGACCCAACCCTCGACATTGCGCTGAGGGGCGACACTCAAGGCCAGGGCTCCTGCGGGCACATCCTTGCGGATCACTGCGCCCGCCCCGGTCTTTGCTC